>Ga0214207_1000005_pt1 | contig 82768 bp, 78 predicted proteins | sample TroBogEpilimnion_6_FD_153045 | JGI IMG/M metagenome (GOLD analysis project Ga0214207, IMG submission 153045) | Freshwater microbial communities from Trout Bog Lake, WI - 13JUL2009 epilimnion | ecosystem: Environmental > Aquatic > Freshwater > Lake > Epilimnion/Euphotic zone | place: Trout Bog... | reverse complement strand
TTACAACTCAGAAAGCCTTCGTCCCTCACGCGGCGTTGCTGCGTCAGACTTTCGTCCATTGCGCAAGATTCCCCACTGCTGCCTCCCGTAGGAGTCTGGGCCGTGTCTCAGTCCCAGTGTGGCTGATCGTCCTCTCAGACCAGCTATCCGTCGTAGCCTTGGTGGGCCGTTACCCCCCCAACAAGCTGATGGACCGCGAGCCCCTCCCAAAGCGAAAAAACATTTCTTTATCTAATCATGCGATCAAATAAAGGTATCCAGTATTAGCACCGGTTTCCCGGTGTTATCCCAGTCTTTGGGGCAGGTTGCTCACGTGATACTCACCCGTTCGCCACTAAATCTTCCAGAGCAAGCTCCTTGGATTCCGTTCGACTTGCATGTGTAAAGCACGCCGCCAGCGTTCATTCTGAGCCAGAATCAAACTCTCCATCAAGATTTTTTCCGGAACCGAAGTTCCTTAGAAATCAGAGAGTCAGACGAGTGACTCTAATACTCGTCTAACAACCATAAGAACACGGGGTGCTCTCATGGCCTACTGCAATACTTCTTTGACGAACCACGTGACTAGTTAGATCTACTCAGCGTGGCCCGTACTGGCTTTTAGCTCTCGTTCTTCCGTTTTCAAGGAGCGACAACACACGCGACCGAGGCCGGAGGTGTGAAGTACACCATCAAGAATTGCTTCTTGAATCTGACTCTGAGTTACCCCCGAGTCAGGGATGCCTACCTTATCAGCGCGGTCTCTCACCTTGCAAATGCAAGCGAATCCGTCTCTGTGGCAGGACTGACAACCCTAGCAGGTGCCAAGACCCCAACGTGTCATTTCCGTGAAATCTAGGGCTTTTTTGACTTTTCTAGAAAACCTGCAATCAGCGAGGTTTCATTTTCCCTGGCTGAAGTGCTTAATTTGTCGCTTGAACGTACTCAACAAAAGCACTCAAAGTTGCGATCAAACGCATCTCTTCGATGTCCCTGGCGCGTGCATTGAGTAGTTCATCGGTGCAAACAAGAAACGCGAGACAACGTGCACGACTAATTGCAACGTTAAGTCGATTGCGTGAGAACAAAAACTCTGGACCACGAGGCATGTCGTCAGCCGTTGATGTTGTCATTGTAAAAAATACAACTGGAGCTTCTTGTCCTTGAAACTTATCTACTGTTCCAACTTGTACACCACGTAGTTGTTCATCGCGATTGAACATTGACTTGATCAAATTAACTTGATCGTTGTAGGGAGCAACAACCATGAAGTCGCGTGGCTCTAACTTCCACTGCTCCCCCTTCTGATTAGTCCACTTCGTTCCAAGCAGTGAACGAATTTGCTCTGCAACAACGTCTGCTTCAACTTGTGACTCTGTTGAACAGTCAACGTGATCAACATTGAGCCATCTAAGTCCTGTTCCCACATCAGTGTTCTGCACTGCACAAGAAGCGTGACTTGTAAGTCGACCTTCGTAAATCTGTCCCGAGATAAATGCGCACACGTCTGGGTGCATTCGTCTCGTTACTGAGATGAACACACCATCACTTGGCGCAATGGTTGCGTGTCCCTTTAGAACATGTTCAAGGACGCTTGCACCTGAACCGTTTGGATGTTCTGCTTGCGAAACGTGTGCAAGTTGTAAAGGGTCACCGAGCAAGATCAAATTACGCGCAGCGTTCGTTGCAGCAATTGCGTCTGCGAGAGCTAGCTGTCCTGCCTCGTCAACCACCAGCACATCAACTGGGTATGCGCGAAGTCCGGGACGCGACCACATCCATGTTGTTCCCGCTAACAAGTTGTACTTCGTGCTCTCTAAGTCCTCAGCTTTAGGGCTGTACTTCACTCCGGGAAGTGAGCCTTCTTTTGGTTTCTGACCTTGACGAAGAATCTGCACGAGATGAAGCTCGTCATTTTCTTTAAAGAGTTCGTAGGTAGCGCTCATTAAGTTGTCAATCGCTGCGTGACTCATTGCTGTAATGCCGACGCGCTTTCCCGCTTTGATGAGTGAATAAATAATTCGTGAACCGCTGTAGGTCTTTCCAGTTCCTGGTGGTCCCTGGATAGCAACGTAACTCTCATCAAGCTCAACGGCCCAACGCTGCATCTCATCTAGGTCTTCGCTGAAGAGACCGTTCGCCGGCCCATTGCCGCTGGTGAACTTTGGTGGAGCACCTGCAAGAAGCGCCATTGAAACCGGGTTCGGCGGATTAACAACAGTGCCATCAAGAATCTGTTCTGCAAGGTGGAAAAGAACTCCCGGCTTATCGCGAGGAGACACGTAATCATCAATGGTGAGTACTGAAGGAACTGCTCCTGATGCGTCATGGGGTTCGGGCCACGTCATGGTGAGCGTGCGATTTTCTAGGTCGAATTCCTTGATGTAGCCGTAGCCATGCTCAACTCCCACGCCAGTAAAGAGAACTGTTACCTGCTTGGTGAACGCTGGGCTTAGAGCCTGCGCGCTCCACGTGAAAATTGCCTGTTTGATCTCCGCGCCCGTGCGATTGTGTGTTGATTCAATTGGAGAAACAAGTGACAGGTTCGCAATGAATTCTGGGTTGTCATACAGGGTTCCAAAGTCTGAAGCACACTCAATGAACTTCGGAGTCGTGTACGCACTTCGCTCTCTACGCCAGTAATTGAGCAAGTCTGCAAGCAATGCTTCTGGTGAGCCTTCTCCGAAATTCTTTAAACGCTCTACGAGTTCATCAGTATCAAGTTCAAATTCTTGAACTTCCATAACTGGATCGCGCCATTCAAGGTCAATGGGGCGCTGGCTTACGAGCCAGTCGCGAAGTGCTTTTGTTGCCTGCACGTCGTCATCGTTGTATCCAGCAATGCTGTCAAGAATCTTGGCGTCACCAGTCTTCATCCACTCTTCGTACTCAACAACTGCGCCCGCTCCGCCTTCGATGTCACCGTGACGCGTAAACCCAGAAAGCTTCTCTAAGTGTTTGAGACCGTAAGACTCAGTTCCAACTGCGAGAGCATTGCGAGCAACGTTGAAAAGGTCGACAAAGAGTCCGCCCTCAATGAGCTTTGCGAAGAGCACTTCTGATTCAGTTCCAGCAGTGAGACGTTCAAGTGAAGAGCGCTCCGTGTGGTTGTAGTGATACACGTGATAATTCGGATATTGCTCTCGGCGTTGTGAGAAGAACTCCACGAGATCTTTAATCATTTTCTTTTGCTGCTCGAGGTTGTGTGCCCAGATGGCGTCGTAGGCCCACTCGCCCTTCTCGTTAACTAGGTAGAGACCGGATAAGAAGAAGAGCTCATCTTTTGCAGTCCAGAACGGGTGACCTTCAAAGTCAAAGAAGATGTCACCTTCATTCGGTTCTGGCATCAAGCTAAATCCGTGTCCGTAGACCGGGTCCTCAGTTGGTTCTACGAGTTCAAAAGCTGGAAGGTCGTCCGGGTGTGTTCGAGACTGCACCTGCAGTGCCGCTTGGCGAGTGAGTCGTTGCAACTTCTCTTCATGAACATCTACAACGGGATCTTTTCGCGTCGAGAGCTCCACGAGAGTGGAAATGCCAGCGTCTGCAAAAGCTTCTCGTTCACTAGGTCGAATGTTTGCAACATAAATAAGTGAGTCAGCGTCTCGCCACTGCTTTTCGCAGCGATCAGCGAATTCGCACATCTCGCAGTGCGAGCAGGGCTCAGGAGTCGTTGCTTCTGGAGTCTCTTCGTTGAGAAGACCAGCCAGCTGGAGTCTGAGTCGTCGCCAGTACGGCGCGTACTGCTCAGCAACGAGTGTTTCCATCTCGCCAGAACCGAGCCAAAGGTGAATCTTCTCTGGAGATTTACCCGTTAGCGCTCGAATGGCGTCTGAATAGAAGCAGAGCTGGAGCACGTGACCGGGCTTTCCCTCACTTCTCGTTAACTTCGCGTCAATGGGTTCGTAGCTACTGAATCCATCTTCAGCATCAACACGAAGCAGAAAGTCAGCAATTCCTCGAATACCTTCATGGATAAATGGCATTTGATAAATAACGTCGTAGCCCTTATCGAGCGTGTCTGAAACTCGCTCCACCCACTGCGCAAAGTTCTCGTTTGGGTTCCTTCCAGGAACTGAATAAACCGACTTGCCCTGCTTTTCAAGATCGCTTAAGCAGTCGCGTTCGTGGGTAGATCCCTTTTCGACCAGAAGATCGGCGAGAGATCCCATAGGGCGCTGCGTTACTTCAATAACGCCAGCATCGGCCTGGTTGCGCAGGGTCAAGAAGTGGCCACATTCAAGCCAGGCCGTAATTTTTGATGGGGTTAAAAGCCGTTCATTCATGCATTCTCACTGTAGGTTCACTTAGCGTGGAAAATTGCCACCCCATAAGACTGCCCAGTGGGTGTGACACCCCATACGTATCTTTAAGCAATGCAAGAGAATGAACTGATGACATCTACAGATAGCAGCGACAAACAGGAACTGGTGAGGGCCATTTCCGCCCTGCTCGCTGAAGAGCCCGGCCAAGATGCCAAGCAGCTCGGTCGAAAGTTAGGCCTCCACAAGTCAGTTCTAAATCCAATCCTGTATCACGAGAAGTCATTCACTCGCAGTAAAGACACTCGCCCTCGCTGGTACTTAAGCGAGAATGCTGACCTCATTACTGAGCCGGAAGAACAAGACGATCAAGTCATTGTCACTAGCGAACGAGTTATTCGAATTGACCCCGACGAAGTCGGTGAAAACCCCTACGACGAAGCGCTCATTGACCCAGAAGTACTGAAGCGATTTATAAAGAATGAACCAATTGAGCGACTTGCGTTCGCTGCACCACCCATCGATGAAAACAATCCCCTCGGTCTCTATGCATGGCAACAAGAAGCACTCGAGAGCTGGAAGATTTATCGTCACAGCGGAATCATTGACGCAGTAACGGGTGCTGGAAAAACTCGACTCGCAATTGCAGCACTCAAGGAGCATCTTGAATCTGGTGGCAAAGCAGTTGTGCTGGTTCCAACCATTGTCTTGCTCCACCAGTGGGTAGAGGTTGTTCATTCACTTCTTCCGGATGCACGCATTGGCCTCGTTGGCGATGGTCACGATGACAACCTCGATCGCCACAATGTTGTTATTGCCGTGCTGGCATCAGCACGAACCAGGGCCTTCATTCTTGGTGGCGCTGAAGGACTGCTCATTGTTGACGAATGCCACCGCAGTGGATCAGAAAAGAACCAGGAAGCCCTTGATGACCGGTTCGTTAAGAGACTCGGTCTTTCTGCAACGCACGAACGACTCGATAACGCTCACGAAACAATTCTTCTCCCCTACTTCAAGAACATTGCATACCGACTCGGCTACCGGCGCGCAATCGATGATGGCGTTATTGCCAACGTGCGAGTTGCCTTTGTCGGTGTTGACTTCACCGAGGAAGAAGCGGCACAGTACGACATCATCGTGAAAGAGCTCTCAAAGGCTCGAAAGAAACTCATTCGTGACTGTGGTGTTCGTCAAGGCCCATTCAGCGTTTTCTTGGATGACGTGGTCCGACTAACCAAGCAAGGAAAAGCTCGTGAGGGAATGCTCGCTAATCGATGGCTCACACTGTGGCGAAAGAAGAAGGAGATGCTTGCAGAAACTCCTTCGAAGCAAGAAGCCATCTCCAAGTTGACCGGAGCAATTGCTGATGCAGACCGGACTTTGCTGTTCACTCAGTCGATTAAGTCAGCGAATGCAATCAAAGAAAACTTGTACGAACGAGGTGTCTTCATTGGCGTGCACCACTCAGACATTGATAGCGCAGAGCGAGACCAGATAATGACTGACTTTGAAGAAGGACGACTTCGTGCACTTGCATCAGTGCAGACTCTTGAAGAAGGGGTCGATGTTCCAGACGCCGACCTTGCGATCATCGTGGCGTCATCGAAACAACGTCGTCAAATGATTCAGCGAATGGGCAGGGTTATGCGTCGAAAGGCCGATGGTCGTGACGCGAGGTTCATCATTCTCTATGTCCGAAAGACTGATGAAGACCCCCGGTTCGGAGCTCATGAAATCTTCGTCGAAGAACTGCTGGACGTGGCTCGTGAATCAAGCATGTTTGACCTAGAAGAGAATGCTTCAGAACTTAGGGAATTCCTTAATCCTCATCGCTCGTAACTCGTAGTATTTCCTCATGGCAGAAACCCTTCGCTACGGACTCCTCGGCACCGGCATGATGGGGCTCGAGCACCAGCGCAACCTCAACGCAATTGAAGGCGTCGAGGTTGTTGCAGCTGCAGACTCGTTTGAAGGCTCCCTAGAGCAAGCGCGTGTAACTGCAGAAGGCAGAAATCTAGAAACGTTCAGCGATTACCGCGAACTATTGAAGGCCGACATCTGTGATGTCTACGTAATTTCAACACCAAACTTCACTCACCGAGCAGTGCTGGATGATGTTATGAAAACAGGCAAAGCGATCTTTGTAGAAAAGCCAATGTGCACTGAAGTAAGTGACGCCAAAGTTATTCGTGATCTCGCTCTCTCCTACTCGAATGTTTTCTGGGTAGGACTTGAATACCGCTACATGCCGCCAATTGCTAAGGCCATTGAAGTTGCGAAGTCAGGTGAACTCGGTGACGTTGTCATGATTGCCCAGCGTGAACACCGCCACCCATTCCTCGTGAAGGTTGACAACTGGAACCGTTTCTCAAAAAACACTGGTGGAACACTCGTTGAGAAGTGCTGTCACTTCTTTGACCTGATGCGCCTCATTGCCCAGAGCAACCCAGTTCGTGTCATGGCATCTGGCGCCCAGTCCCATAACCACTTAAATGAGAACTACGACGGCAAAGTTCCAGACATTCTTGACAATGCCTATGTCATTGTTGAGTTCGAGAATGGAATTCGAAGTTCTCTCGATCTCTGCATGTTCGCTGAAGGAACTACGAATACTGAAGAACTGACAGTTGTTGGCACCGAAGGCAAGGTTGAAGCATTTCTCCCTACTGGATTAGTAAGAACCGGAGCTCGTAAAGGCTGGACCAAGGGTGTGAGGGAAGAAATCGTCACCAACGAAGAAGTTCTCGTTGAAGGTTTCCATCATGGGGCAAGTTTTCTAGAACATCTCGATCTAAAACGTGCAGTTGAGAATAAGACACCTGCACTGGTGAACGCTGAAGATGGTTTCTGGAGTGTTGTTATGGGAGCTGCAGCTCACCGGGCTATCGACGAAAAGCGCGTCGTGGAGATTGCTGAATACATCGAACAGCTCAGGAATTAATTCAGACCTCACCCTTGTCCATGCTCAATTAGGAATTTTCAAGTTCAAATGTTCCTGCACAGAGTTGCAGATTCACATAATCCATGGGCAAATGAAGAGTCGACCTATAAGCCGGACACAGTAGAAAATAGGCTCTGACCAGCATAGTTTTAAAGAGTATTACGACGGACGTGTACGAGGGTTAGCTCAATACATCCATGATGCAATACAAGCCCAGTAAAGCCTTATTTCTCAACTAGAAACTGCCCCATTAGACCGCCATCCTCATGGTTTGCCATGTGGCAGTGATACATATAGGGCCACACAGAACTTGCATAGTCATCAAACTTGGCAAGGAAAGTTACTTTTTCACTAGGCTGAATCGAGAAAGTATCTTTCCAGCCATTTTCATGCGCAGGAATTGCTCCCGTACTTCTAGAAATTATCTTGAACTGCACATCATGGATATGGAATGCGTGCCCAAAGGTAGGACCATTTGTAATAGTCCATGCCTCGGTTGCTCCTAGTTTCACATGTTGGTTGATGTAGTCCATCGAGTAACTCTTACTGTCAAAAGTAAAAGGTGTTCCCGGACCATTGTCAGTGATTGCAATGGGGCGAGATTTTGTTACTTGAGATTTAGTTGGAAAGACATTCTTAGTTAGAACCGATGGAAGTGAGGAAATCCCCTTCGCGGTTGGCTTAGATACATTAATTTTCAAAACATTAAAATCTACGTTATTTAAAAGACTTCCAAAATCACCTGTAGTTGCAGGTTCGCTGCCTCCATAACCAAAGGCGAGTCCCTTATTGAATGAACGCAGGGAAAGAGATGAGCCGACCTTGTCATTTGATAGATCGACAAGAACTTCATACCTCTCGCCTGGAACCATGAGTAACCGTTTGACAGGGATTGGCTTATCAACTAATCCGCCATCGGTAGTAATAACATAAAACTTTCTGCCATCAGAGAATCCAAGGTTGTAGGCGCGTTCTGATTCAATATTAAGCAATCGAAGTCGAACATACTGTGCTGGTAATGAAACCTCGGCATTTGCAATTCCATTAGTAAGCATGGTGTCACCATAAATTGTGGTTTCACCAATTTGATTTGTTGCCGACAAAGTTCGGCTGCCGAGTGCAAGTGGGATATCGTCAATGCCGTATGTACGTGGCAACTTTAGCGCTGATTCAATTGAATCTTGAACAAAAATAAACCCTCCGGCACCTAGAGCAAGTTGCTTTTGCGTGGTTTTATGCATGTGTGGGTGATACCAATACGTCGCCGCACTATTCATAATTTTAAAATGTGGTGACCAAGTTTTTCCAACAGCAATTACCTGCATTGGACCACCATCCATCTCGGCCGGTACGTGCAATCCATGCCAATGTGTCGTTGTTGGCTCAGATAAGTTGTTTGTTACGTTAAGCGATACGTCATCGCCTTTTTTCATAAATAGCGTTGGACCCCAAAATCCAGTTCCGTTATAGCCATAGGTATTTGTGAGAGCACCTTTGGCAATCTGCTTTGTTCCCTTTGAAAGCTCTAAATCAAAGACCTTGCCGGAAAGTTTGGGTGGAATCCAAAGTGATGTTGAGACTGTAGCCGCCTGCACGGATTGCAATGTCAGTAGGTTTGGCGCTAGCGCCACTCCTATTCCCACACCAGTGGCTTTTAGGAAACTTCTTCTATCCATTATTCAAACTCCTTACTAGTCTCAGGCAATAAGTTACTCGGAGGGCATCACCTTGCGGCGCACTTCCACCCATTGACTGCTTTGCATCTACTACTTTCTTGTCTGTCCGTTGCGCCCCTGCTCCATGTACATCTAGCCACATTCCAAACTGCATACCGGTTGCCCGACCGAAACATACATAAGCAGCCTCGCTACCAGAAGTAGATTTACTTTTTGGGTCTATTCCAAGATGCGTTGTTGAAGACCAATACCAAGGCCAGTCTGGCTGGCCGCCTTCATTTGTAATTTCGGTACTTTTAAATAAAGGGTCTATCGCAGCACTTTCTGTTGAGCTTGGAGACCTTGAATAGTCCACAATGCTTTGAAGTTCTTTGACATCTGGCAATCGCCAATCGGAATGACCTAGGTAATTTTCTTTGTTCAATGTGGAACGGTGAGAGAGCTCTCCAAAGGGTTAAAACAAAACTTTGATTTTTACGTAAGAGGGCCGTGACTCAGTCTCGGAAGAACTAACTCACCAAAGCGCTTGCACTCATCAATGTGCGGGTATCCCGACAAAATAAGTGCTTCGATCCCAAGTTCTTGGTACGACTCGATTTTGGCAACCACTTGATTCACCGATCCAACAATCGCTGCTCCACAACCTGACCTTCCTCGTCCAATGCCGGTCCAAAGGTTTGGCTCTGCGTAGCCGTCCTCACTGGACTGGTCGCGAAGTTCGCTCTGTCGAGCAACACCAACTGATCCTGAGTCGAGTGAACGCTCTCTAATGGCACGACCTATTTCATCGTCCAGTTCAGCCACAAGGAATTCGGCTGCGTCACGGGCCTCTTGTTCGGTCTCTCGAACAATCACGTGCACTCGGTACCCGAAGCGAAGAACTCGACCGTATTCAGAAGCACGTATGCGCATCTCATCAATCAGCGCAGCAATGTTCTCAGTGGTATCTGGCCACATGAGATACACATCAGCCATGCGAGCAGCCACGTCTTTCGCTGGATCGCTAAGTCCACCGAAGTAGAACGCGGGACGATTACCAGTGGCAATGCGAGGCGGATCAACATCAAGCTCAAAGAAGTCTGAGTGCCTCGATACGCTTCGACCTGATCCGAGTGCGTCGAGAATTTCCATGACTTCTAGCGTTCGCTGATACCTCGGGCCACTGGCGAGCTCTTCACCAGCGAGGTCACTCGAAATAATGTTTATGTCAATGCGGTCGTCAGAGAGATGTTGCAATGTTGCAATTTGACGAGCTAATTGTGGTGGCCAGTTTTCACCTGTTCGAATTGCAGTGAGCAGTCGAATCTTCGACGTTGCTCTCGCGAGCGCCGCAGACATTGTTGTGGTGTCAAGACCGAGTGCGTAGCCAGAGGGCAGCAGCACAGAATCGAAACCCTGCTTCTCTGCTTCTAGAACGAGTGCAGAGCAGTGATTCCAGGAAGACCTGAGATCAGGGTTGACAACACCCAGTTGTTCGTAGTCATCGTCACACAGTGCTCCGAACCAAGCGATTTCTAGAGCACTCATAACTTGTTACAGTCCGACTCGAGCCTTCGCGCCATTTATGGCACTAGTCAGACTCGTCTCTTGCTCCGATTTTGCGTCTGGTCCCGCTGCACCAAGTGACGAGCGGTTCTTTAGCGCGGCACCCTGGTCAAAGAGGTTCGTGTACTGGGCGAACTCAGGCGTAGAAGCAACTACGTCCTTCAGTGACTTGCCATCGCGAACAGCTTCACCGACGAGTTTTCCAACTTGTTCGTGGGCTTGGCGAAATGGAACTCCAGTGAGAACTAGCTTCTCAGCAATGTCAATCGCTACGAGGAACTGGTCGTCGGCTGCGGCCTGTGCATGAGGTGCATTGAACGTCATTGACTCATAGGCGCCAGTCATTGCACTCAGCACAAGAAGCACTTGCTTTACTGAGTCAAACAGTGGTTCTTTGTCTTCTTGCAAGTCACGGTTGTATGAAAGAGGAAGTCCCTTAAGGGTGACCAGTAGTCCGGTCAAGTTTCCAACCAGTCTTCCGCTCTTTCCACGTGCCAGTTCAGCTACGTCAGAGTTCTTCTTCTGGGGAAGCATTGAGGAACCTGTGGTGAAGTCGTCTCCGAGTGACGCAAAGTTGAACTCTGCACTAGTCCATAGGACGAGTTCTTCACCCATACGTGACAAGTGAATGCCAAGCATTGCAATGTCAAAGAGAGTTTCTGCAACAAAGTCACGGTCGCTTACTGCGTCCATGGAGTTAGCGATTGGTGCAGAGAACCCGAGGAGCTCTGCAGTTACCTTCGGCAAAATTGGCAGTGACGTTCCAGCCAGCGCACCAGCGCCCAGTGGTGAAACGTTCATGCGCTCTTTTGCATCCAAGAGACGGTCTACGTCTCGAAGCACAGACCATGCGTGAGCATTGAGGTGATGTGACAACAAGACAGGCTGAGCCCTCTGGAGGTGTGTGTAGCCCGGTAGGTAGGCATCTGGGTACTTCGCACCCACTGCTCTTAGGGCAGCGATCAGCTCCAGCGCATCGTTAGCGATGGTTGTAACTGCGTCACGGGTAAAAAGGCGCAGCGTTGTTGCCACCTGGTCGTTACGGCTACGTGCAGTGTGAATCTTTGCTCCAACATCGCCACAGAGTTCCGTGGCACGACGCTCAATTGCCATGTGGATGTCTTCATCGCTGGCACTTCTGGTGAATGTGCCCTCTTCGAATTCCTTTTCAATCTGTTCGAGGCCCTTCAGCAAGGTCTCGCATTCGTCACTTGTGATGAGTCCCGCAGCTTCGAGTCCTTGGACGTGAGCCATTGAGCCCAAGATGTCGTGTGCATAGAGCACTGCGTCAAAGGAGTAACTCTCAGATAGATCCCAGAGGGCTTTCGCCATAGGAGATGAGAATCTTCCGCTCCAGAGGGTCATGACTTTGTAGGCGGAGTCGAGTCCTTCGCCCCCTGCTTAGCGGCCCAGGTCTTCACACCTAGTCCGTAGATTTTTACGTAGCCCTCAGAGTCAGCGTGATTGAACTTGTCCGCTGCGTCATAGGTTGCAAGTGCGTAGTCATAGAGCGCATTAGGCGCACGATGGCCAACAATCTTCATCATTCCAGGAGCTTCAAAACGAATACGAACGTCGCCCGTTACGAAGCGCTGCGTTTCAGCCATGAAGGCATCAAGTGCTTCCTTAAGGGGTGAGAACCACATGCCGTCATAGACGAGCTCAGCCCAGCGTGATTCGAGGCGCTGCTTCTCGTGGTGAATGTCACGCTCTAACACCATGTCTTCGAGGTCTTGGTGCGCAGCAATAAGTGCCAGGGCGCCAGGACATTCATACACTTCACGACTCTTAATTCCCACACGGCGGTTTTCCACCATGTCGAGACGACCAAATCCAGTGGCGCCGGCGCGCTTGTTGAGTTCAGCAATAAGGTCAGCGAGCGACATTGCAACGTTGTCAATCGCAACAGGTACTCCAGCGGTAAATGAAACTACGAGTTCAACTGGCTTGGTGTTAGTGACACTCGTAATTGTGTACGGCTCTTCTGGTGGTTCGTTCCATGGGTCTTCAATGGCACCACACTCAATGGCGCGTCCCCAGAGGTTTTCGTCGATTGAGTAGATCTTTTCTTTCGTTGCCTTAATTGGAACTTCCCACTTTTCAGCAAAGTCAATTGAGGCTTCACGGGTCATTCCCCAGTTACGTGCGGGAGCCAGCACTTCGAGGTCAGGAGCAAGTGCGTGCGTTCCAACTTCGAAACGAACCTGGTCGTTTCCCTTTCCAGTGCAACCGTGAGCCACTGCTTGCGCATTGAACTTACGAGCTTGGTCGACGAGGTGGCGAACAATGACCGGACGTGAAAGTGACGAAACAAGTGGGTACTTACCTTCGTACTTAGCGTTCGCAAAAATTGCCTTCTTGCAGAACTCGTCAGCCATCTCTTCACGGGCGTCAACAATTACGCAGTCAATCGCTCCCGATGCGAGTGCACGAGCTTTAATGTCTTCGAAACTTTCAGAACTGTCGGCGTCTTGTCCCACGTTCACAAGGACGCAGACAACTTCTACGCCCCACTCTTCAATCATCCAGCGAACCGCCACTGATGTGTCGAGTCCACCGCTGTATGCCAAAACCACACGCTTAGCCATGATTACTTACCCTTCTTTGTGCCAGATACTTCTGTGAGTCCAGCTAATTGACGAAATTCTTGAGCTAGTGCCTTACCGCCACGAGCTTCATCGGCGATGACCAAAATCGTGTCATCGCCAGCAATACTTCCAAGCACACCTTCAATAGCACTGCGGTCTAGCGCTGACGCCACTACGTGTGCGCACCCCGGAGGTGTGCGCACAACCACGAGGTTGCCTGAGTTGTCTACTGAACCAACCCACTCACCCATCATGCGACGAAGGTGGTCAACTGGTGCGGAACTTACAGCGGGAGTTGAGGCAATAACAATGCGGCGTGATCCATGCAGGTCTCTCACCTTTACGGTGCCGAGGTCTTGCAGGTCACGAGTAACTGTGGCCTGTGTTGCGGCAATGCCTTCTGCTTGGAGTCTGGTGACAATCTGAGCAGCAGTTGAGATGATTTCACGCTCGAGAAGTTCCGAGATGCGCTGTTGGCGTTGTGGCTTAGTCATTATTTCTCCTCTTTAATCCACTGCAAAACGCCAAGCATGGCGGTCCTGCGATGGAATACTTCACGCCACACGAGTGACTTTTCTGAATCAAGAATTTCGTCGGTGATTTCATCACCACGGTGTGCAGGCAGACAGTGCAGCAAGACTGCGTCCTTCTTCGCTTCACCCATGAGCTTCGCGTTTACTTGAAAGGCACTTAAGTCCTGGCGACGTTTTGCAGTTTCAGCTTCCATACCCATTGAAACCCAGGCGTCGGTGACCACTACGTCTGCGCCCTTTACGGCGTCAACTGGCGAATCGGTCAACGTCAGTGTTCCGCCACCCTTGACTGCACTCGGGTCTTCTTCGCCACCGGCGCTCAACTGATACCCAGTTGGAGCACCAACAGTTACGTTGGCTCCAGCGCGAAGTAGCGCCACTGCGAGCGACCTTGTTACGTTCGTGGCGTCACCGACATAGGTGACGTTGAGTCCCTTAATGCCAGAGACGTCACCCTTAGCGAAGTGCTCAGCAATAGTGAGGACGTCAGCAATGGCCTGCGTCGGGTGTGCAATGTTGCTCAGCAGATTGATGAGCGAGATCTGATCATTGGTGGCTGATTGCATTCGCTTAAAAACTTCGTGGTTTCTTACACGAAGGGCTGCGATTGAATACATCTCATTCAGTGTGCGGCCAATGTCTTCTGCAGATTCACGAGTGTCGATACCTACTTCTTCGTCGCTGAAGAACGTCACAAAGCCACCGAGTTCTTGGACCGCTACTGAACTTGAAGCACGAGTTCTTAGCGATGGACGCTCAAAAACCAGTGCAACTCCCTGACCCTTAAGCGTTTCGTCGTTGATTGGTGACGTTGCTAGTTCGTAGATCTTCTTAAGTGCCTTGTCGCTCTGTTGTTCAATGGTCATGAAGTGACGTGTCATTTGAGTACCTCAGTAGTTGGAATAGATCCGCTCAGAGCTTCGCTGAGAGCATGTGGACGAGTCCCATTAGCCATCAGAATCTTGGAGGCTCCCCCGCTTAGAGCATCAAGCGCAGCAGTCATCTTTGGGCGCATGCCTTCACGTGCAGCACCTGAAGCAATCAACTCTGTAACTTGCTTGCTCGTAACTGAGCTCAGTGCCGACGATGCATCTTCAGGGTCACTTCTCAACTGGTCAATGTCACTAAGCAGTACCAGCGTTGTTGCCCCTATGGCGCCAGCTATGGCACCAGCAGCAGTGTCGGCGTTGCAGTTAATAAGTTCACCGCGTTCATCAACAGCAACTGGGCTAACAACTGGCGTAACGCCAGCGTTCCATAGAGCTGTGAGCACTTCGCTTCTCACCTTCGGGGCTCCACCGGCTCGGTCCCAGGGCATGCCAAGTGATGTTGCAGTCATGAGCGTTCCATCTGCACCGTTTAGACCGGCACTGGTAAGTCCCGCGCTGTTTAGTGCTGCGACAACTTGTTGGTTCACGTGACCAAGTGCCATGGCAACGTAGCCCATAGTTTCTGCGTCAGTGATTCTGAGTCCTTCGTGGAATTTGCTTTCAATTCCTACGAGCCCGAGAAGTTCTGCAATCTGAGGCCCACCACCGTGGACGACAACAACGTCAGTGCCACTGGCACGAAGCTTTTCAATATCTTGGGCGAGGTCAACTAGTACAGGTGAGCGTGGTGACAATGAGTCAAGGGCGTGACCGCCGAGCTTTACGACAACGTGACTCATGGCGTCACTCCACCGAGCGGCAGCCCGAGTGTTTCTTCACGCCCAGTCGCAACGTTCCAAGCCTGAATAGCTTGTCCCGCTGCACCCTTAATGAGGTTGTCGAGTGACGACATGGCTACCAGCCATCCAGTTCTTTGATCAACTCGTGCACTCACGATGCAAAGGTTGCTGCCCGCGGTGTCTTTAAGAGCTGGTGGTTCATCGGTGACAACAACGAATGGATCGTTCGCATATGTTTCTCTCAGTAAATCAAGTGCGTTCTCGGTAGTGAATGAAGCATCGCTCACTTGGCCATAGGCCGTAACGAGCATGCCCCTGCTGACTGGAAGTAGGTGTGGAGTAAAAAGTAGTTCGGCGCCGAGTTCTTGTTGGATCTCAGGAGTGTGACGGTGGTTAAGTAGTCCGTACGCTTCGGCGTTGCCCGCTAGACGAGAGAACTGGAGACGCTCAGCTGCTGCTCTTCCAGCTCCTGAAGTTCCAGAGAGTGCGTTAACAACAATTCCCTTAGTGGCGATCTTCTTGTTGTCAAGAAAAGGACCAAGCGCGAGTGAACTTGCTGTTGGATAGCAACCGGGTGCAGCAATAAGTGTTGCGCCCACTAGTTCGCTACGGTGACGTTCTACGAGACCGAAGACTGACTTTTTTAGAAGCTCTGGTGCGTGGTGCGCTTCTCCGTACCAAGTGACGTAGTCAGTTGGGTCTTTCAGACGAAAGTCAGCACCGAGGTCAACAACTTGGATGTTCTTTGCAACGAGGTCAGGAACAATCTTTTGGCTCTGTCCATGAGGAAGAGCTAAAAACACCACATCGAGTTCAGTGCTCAAAACATCAGAGGTTTGAGCAAATGTCATGTCAGGGAAAAGTGCACCGAGGGCTGGAACGTGGTCACTCACTCGCTTACCGGCGTTCGAATCCCCAGTAGCAATAACGACGTCCAGGTCAGGGTGGGCCGCACTAAGGCGTAACAACTCTGATCCGGCGTATCCCGTGGCTCCGACTATTCCAACACGCATATGACATTTTATGCATAAAACTGACTATAAATGCAAGTTTTATTCATTCGCGCTAGTATCCTTCAATGACTAAAAGGGGTTTAGCGCTATTTGCCGCCATGGCATTTATCTGGGGCATCCCCTATTTGCTCATCAGAATTGCGGTGCGTGAACTAGACCCTGGCGTTCTCGTCTTTGGAAGAACTGTGCCAGCCGCCATCATCATGCTGACGCTCGTTGCGTACAAGAAGCAGTTTCCAATCATGATTGCCAACATCAAATGGATTCTGATTTTTGCAGTTATTGAGTTCGGTATTCCTTGGTACTTGATGGGAACTTCTGAAAAGCACTTAACCAGCTCAATTACCAGTCTCCTCATCTGCTGCGTTCCACTCTTCTCGGTACTCGGCCAGCTCATCCGACGCACGGAACACGAAAAGATTTCCCAGCGACGCATCTTCGGTCTCGCCATCGGAATTATCGGGGTGGCATTTCTCGTAGGCATTGACGTTCGTGGCGGATCATTTGGATGGGTAGCACTACTACTGATTGTCTGTGTGGGTTACACCGTCGGACCAATCATTCTCGCTACGAAGCTAAATGGCGTTCCTGGGTCAATTGTTATTGCCGGCTCATCTGCATTCGTTGCCGTGTGCTGGACACCATGGACTCTTAGCCACTGGCCAGCACACATAAGTGGCGAAACATGGGCGTGTGTTGGAACACTTTCAGTCGTGTGCACCGCGATTGCCTTCGTAGTCTTCGGTGCACTCATTGCAGAGATTGGTGCAACCAGAAGCACAGTCATTACCTACATCAACACTGCAGTCGCAGTTGTGCTCGGTGTCGTGTTCTTAAGCGAGCCTCTCACTGCTGGAATCTTGGTTGGATTCCCTCTGGTGCTTATTGGCTCAATCTACGCAACGTCATCAAAGACAGCTACAGCTGTTGAAACTCACAACTGACCTGCACTGCACCATTAACTTCTAAGCACATGAGCCCCGGTGCTGCCACCAGCGTCACTTCATCGAACTTCTCGATTGGGCCGTGGTGAATAAGTGAAGCACTAACTACTGGAGCAGTTGCGACTTCGCTCAGCGCTTGCCATGAGGCTGCGTTATTTACGTGGTCGACAATGTCTATGTCTGATCTTCTAATAAACCATGGTGTGCGCTCGGCGTTACTTGGAATATCAGGAACAGCGATTCGCCCGGAAACTTTACGAAGCCCCGATGCTTCTCCGTAGGAATTAATAAAGCCCGGGCGCATGCGCTGAGGCATACCTTCGAAATTTACTGGTACCCAAATTGACGCCGCTTCAATTGAAAGTGTGTCACCTACGTAGATGTCGGTACGACGCTCCCCCCACGCTGCTCCGTGGCCCGATCCCCACGTCGTCGCCGAAATGAATTCACCATAACGAGGAAGTTGTGCGCCGTTCACAACGCGGAAACTTGTGCGTCGAACTAACCATTGGAGGTCTCTATCAATGTTGAGCTCATCCCAGTCGTCAGTTGCAACGTTCTGCAAGATACGAGCTATTGCGTCTGGGCGAATGAGGCCGTTTGCGCCAGTGTCACCGAGTCGAACGCGAGTTTGCTGAGTAAATTTTCGACCTTGCGCAGTAGGTGGAACGAACTCAATCACTTATCTAAATTAACCAAGAAATCCCGTGCATTTTCCCGAAATGGGCTACATTTCTAAAAGGAAATAAACGGGGGGGGTGAAATGGCAGCAGTTTCTCTTGTACTTCGCGGTGGAAAAGTACGCACACCGCAGGGATTTAGTGAAGCTATTGCTGTCGACGACGGCAAAGTTGTCCGCACCGGAACAAACGATGAGATCGCAGACTTCATTGGTCCTAAGACTCGCGTCATTGACCTAAAAGGTCGTCTCGCCATTCCCGCCTTTGGTGACTCGCACATACATGCAATCTCAGGAGGACTCGAAAGCCTGCGCTGCAACCTCTTAGGAGTTCGAACACGCCAGGGCTGCCTTGATCAAATTGCGAGCTACGCCAAAACCCTGGGCCCAGAAGAATGGGTGCTTGGCGGAGGTTGGGCCATGGAATGTTTTCCAGGTGGGGTGCCGACAGCTGAAGACCTCGACTCCGTTACTGGAGGAAGGCCCGCTTTCTTTCCAAACAAAGACCACCACTCGGCTTGGGTAAACACTTTGGCGCTGGAACGCGCACGTGTCACTAAAGACACCCCTGATCCTTTTGCTGGTCGTATTGAACGAGACGCCGCTGGTAATCCAACGGGTGCGCTTCATGACAGTGCCATGAGCTTGGTTGCAGACATCATGCCCGCAGCGTCTTCTGAAGAACTTGCCGATGGCCTTAGAGCCGCTCTAAAGAAACTGCACAGTCACGGCATCACTCACTGGCAAGACGCCTGCATTGGTTCAGCTGGAGAGCTTGGAATCTCAGACACCTACAACGCCTACGTACAAGCCGAACGTGAAGGATGGCTTACAGGTCGAGTGCGAGGAGCACTCTGGTGGGACCGTTCAAAGGGAATTGAACAACTCGACTACTTCCAGTCACGCCGAGAAACTGCAGGGAACGGCAACTTCCGCGCAACCAGTATCAAGATGATGGTCGACGGTGTGTGTGAAACGTTTACCGCCGCAATGACCTCTGCCTACCTGGGTGAACCCGGTCACAACGGTACGCACAAGGGAGATCTCTTTATAGAGTCAGACCAGCTCAATGATGCCGTCAACAAACTGGACCAAGATGGTTTTCAGGTGCACTTTCACGCAATTGGTGACCGCGCGGTCGCAACTGCACTTGACGCAATTGAAGGGCTCGGAGCATCACGCTGGGGCAAGAATCGCCACCACATTGCCCACCTCCAGTTCGTTGCCCCAAATGACATTGAGCGCTTCAACAAAATTGGAGCCATTGCAAACTTTCAACCACTGTGGGCCTGTAACGATCCTCAGATGGAAGAGCTCACCCTCCCCTTCATTGGTGATGAACGAAAGAATTGGCAGTACTCAATTCAGTCACTCCTCGACGCCAAGACTCGCGTCTCATTTGGTTCTGACTGGCCGGTTTCGAGTCCAGATCCGCTCCAAGAAATTCACGTTGCGGTCAACAGAATGCTTTCAACAAAGCTCGGCCGTGAAGGAACCCACGAAACCACGATTCCCTTCCGCCCAGACCAAGCACTCTCGGTTGAGAATGCACTGGACGCCTTCACCAAGGGCGTGGCGTACGTGAACGGTGACGAAAACATTCTCGGATCCTTGGACACATCAATGCGTGCAGACATTGCCGTGTTGAGCCAAGACATCTTCTCAGTGCCAACAGTTGCGATTGGACATACAACTGTTGATCTGACTGTCTCTAATGGACAAGTTGTCCATGGAGACGAATAAATCGCAAATAGCGAAAAAAGGGGGAACAGAAATGTCAACCAGTAATACGACCGCAGTTAGTGGGGACTCATACGAGTTACCTGGTAACTCACTAGGTCTCTTTGATACAACGTCAAGTACGTTGGCCAACATTGCGCCAGCACTTAGCGTTTTCCTAACCATTCCATTTATTGTCGCCAACATGGGTGCCATGGCTCCATGGGCTTTCGTGCTGGCTGCAATTGCAATTTTGTGCACTGGTAATGCGCTGATTGAATTCACGAAGCGCATTCCAAGCGCCGGTGGATTCATTAGTTACCTCACCAATGCCGCAGAGACCAGCAGCAAGAAAACTGGAACGTTCGTCGGTGGCGTTGGTTTCTACCTCTTGCTACTGGCCTACCCGGTCTCCATCAGCTCACTTGCCGTGTTCTTCGGTTCATGGTCTGCAAACTACCTCGGATGGTCGACAGGATCTTGGATCTGGATTTCATTGTTCTCAATTGCGTTGGCTGTTCCATTCCTGCTCAAGGGAACTGGCGTTTCGGTGAAGGTTGCCTTTGCACTCTTCTGCACTGAAGCAATCGTCCTCGTTGTGCTTTCAGTGATTGTTCTTTTCAAGGCCCACTCGGCTCTTGGAGTGCCGTTTCACGCCATCAACGGTCTCGGTTTCAAGGGAATGGCTGGCCTCACCTTCGCGTTCGCGGTATTTGGATTCGTTGGATGGGAAAACTCAGGTCCCCTTGGTGAAGAGTCTCGTGACCCTAAGCGCACCATCCCACGCACCGTAATCATTTCTGTGTTGCTTTGCATGGTGGTCTTCTTCCTTGCCGCTTACGCACTCGTCGTTGGTTTCGCTGGGCTCCACGGAGCCTCTGATGGAATCAAGGCAATTGTTTCGAGCCCATCGCCATACCTAGAGCTCGCCGGAAACTACGCCAACTGGTTGCACTTCCTCGTATTCTTCGTAGGACTCACCAGTGCGCTCGGTGGCGTTGTTGCAGCTTCACTCCCGGCAACTCGTTACTTCTTCCACGGTGCACGCGCTGGACTTCTGCCTAAGGCCGTTTCAAAGGTTTCTGAGAAGACTGGCGTTCCCTACGTAGCAATGCTCACGTACGTGGGTCTTACCGCTGGAGTAACAACGGTTCTCTTCTGGGCTCTTCGTAACCCAATCACCATTGCTGGTGACGAGTCTGGTATTTCTACAGTGCCACTGCTCTTCATTTACGCACTGACTTGCTTGTTGCTTCCGGTCTACGTATGGAAGAAGGACCGTGCGAACTTCTCAGTACTTCGCCACGTGCTCATTTCGGTCATTGGTGCAGGAGTGGGAATCTACGGAATCTGGCAGACCATCAAGCCAGGACAAGCATTCCCAGCTAACCACTACTGGATGTTCGTAGGTCTCTACCTAGTACTCGCAGTTGTTGGATCGGCATGGGCAATCATTGCTCGAAAAGCCAACCACGAAGCTCTCGCTAAGGGCCTCGAAACTGCATAAGTAGTTACAACATAAAAAAGGCCCCACGCTTTATGCGTGGGGCCTTTTTTATTTCTAAGAACTAGCGGAGCGTTGCACCCAGTGAGGTTGCAGTCGCGATCAACACATCTCTTGCGTTACTCACTTCAGTGTCACTGAGTGTTGCTTCGTTTGAGCTGAATCGAACGCTGTAGGCGAGGCTTCTCGTTCCTTCTGGCAAGTTGGTGCCGCGATACACATCAAATAGCTCTACGCGTTCAACCAGAGGGCTTGCACTTCGAAGTGCGTGGGCTAAGTCCTGCGCATGAACGCTGAGCGGTGTCACAAAAGCGAGGTCAATTACTGCACTCGGGTAGCGACTTGGCACATTAACGAACTGACTGGTGCGAGTGGCCTTTGAGAAATCACTAAGCGCAGCAAGATCAATGTCTATGAGTCCAAGGCGGCGATTCGTTGCCGTAGGGGCAAGTGTGTGAACAAGTTCAGTGTCGACTTCACCTAGGTAGCCAAGCACCACTCCAGTTGCACGGTCCACCAGCGCACCACAACGTGTCGGATGGAACCCAGGAGCAGCGTCCAGCGTGCGAACAACAACGTCTGCCAAATTAAGTCGAGTAGCCAGGGCGTTCCAGAACGCCACGGCAGTTGTGGCGTCATCCTTAGGACGACCAAGGACCACAGTGAGGCGTTCGGTCTCTTCTGGAAGTGCAAGCGTCACTGACCCCGCTACTCCACCCTTGGTGTTGTGAGGATTCTTTGTCACGTCAGGGTGTGTGAAGACAACGCCAATTTCACCCATCACAACATCGCCAGTTCCACGGTCGACGTTCTTACCCCAGGCCTTTACGAGCCCAGTGATAGTTGTTGCACGCATGACTGATTCTTCAGATGCGAGCGGATTAGTGATTCGAACGCGCGCAGCACCCGGGTGCACGAGATCAAAGTCTTCGTCGCTACCCAGGGTTGGCGTCCATGACTCATTCATGCCTAGGTCAATGCAGACATCTCTGACTTTGCGGCGAAACTGCTGAAGCTGGCTCAGTCCACCTGGCGTTGGCCATGATGGTGACCTGCGTGGAAGACGGCGGTAGCTATAAACACGAGCGATTTCTTCAATTACGTCCGCGCGACCGTTGGCACCGCTTCTGATGTCAAGTCGTGAACTTGGAGGAGTAACGAACAGTGAACCGTTCTTTTCAGAAACGCTGAATCCGAGTCCCTCAAGAATTGCTGTCGATTCCTTTACTGGAATCGCGATGCCAAGAGTTCGCTCAATGTCCCTGTCGCGAAGTTCAACAACAGGAAGCTCAGGAGTCTTTCCAGCGATGTCTAGCGGCGAAGCCATCCATTCAAGGTCAGGAACGCTTTCACTCAATACAGCAACAAATCGACCAACGGCACGAAGGGCCACGTTCGGGTCAACGCCACGTTCAAATCGGTTTGAAGCTTCGCTTCTAAGTCCGTGTCGCTTCGATGAGCGAGCGATAGTCATGGGATCAAAGAACGCAGCTTCTACAAGCACGTCAGTAGTTGACTCTGAGATTTCACTTGAGGCGCCACCCATGATTCCAGCGAGGCCAAGAACATGGTCGTCACCGTCAACAATGACGCAGTCCTCACCGGTGTCACCAAGGCCACGACCTGCTTTTGCCAGTTCGCGAACAACGCCGTCGAGAGTTTCGAGCGTTTCACCACTGCGAGCCCTTCGTGCACGGAGCGTTTTTCCAGCTACGTGTGCTGCGTCGTAGGGGTGCGTAGGTTGACCGAGTTCGAGCATTACAAGGTTTGAAGCGTCAACGACGTTTGAAATTGGACGCATGCCGGCACTAGTGAGTCGAGCAGCGACCCAGTCAGGTGACGGGCCAACTTTTACGTTTCGAAGTGCAGAGACAGTAAGTCGTCCACAGAGATCTGGGTCGTCAATGCCAGCTGAGGCGAATGAGTCAGTTGTTTCCTTGGCGTTAGGTGTTGCAATCTTTGGACTGCGAAGGGTGCGGTGCAACCTAGTAGCGAGGTCGCGAGCAACGCCTTCTACGGACCAGGCATCAGGACGATTTCCTTCAACGGTGATGTCAAAGACAACATCTGCAGTCATCGAAAGAGCGTCCATGAGCTTCACGCCGACAACCGGGGTGATTAGTTCATCCAGGATCATGAGTCCCTGGTGGTCTTCACTGATCTTTAGCTCACGAGCCGAGCAGAGCATTCCGTTAGAAATAACACCCTTCATCTTTCGCTGCGCAATTTCAAACCCACCAGGCAGCACTGCGCCAACTGGAGCAAGTGGCACGTGGTGTCCTACTTCGAAGTTCATGGCACCACAGACAATGTCGAGTGGTCCATTTCCGGCGTCCACTGTGATGAGACGGATCCGGTCCGCTCCCTCAATAAGGGCAATGTTGTCTACGCGAGCAACAATGACGTCTTCTAAACCCTCGCCTACGCGCTCAATGCCTTCAACCACGAGACCGAGGTCGTCCATAATGAGACGTAGTTCTTCAACTGATTCAGTAATGTCAACAAATTCACGAAGCCACGAAAGAGAGATCTTCATGAGAACTGCCCCAAGAAGCGTGTGTCGTTCTCAATGAGTGCGCGCATGTCAGCAATCTGATGGCGCATCTGACCACAGCGTTCAATTCCGAATCCGAAGGCAAAGCCGCTCCATTCGTCGCCGTCGATGCCTACGGCTGACAGGACCGCAGGGTCGAGCATTCCGCAACCACCGAGTTCAATCCAGCCAGTCTGTGAACAGGTGCGACATCCCTCACCACGACAAATGGTGCATGTGATTTCAAATTCTGCTGATGGCTCAGTGAACGGGAAGAACGCTGGGCGCAAGCGTGACTCAATGTCAGGGCCGAAGTAAGCGTGGGTGAAGGTTTCAATCACACCAGCGAGGTCGGCGAACGTGATGTTTCGATCAACAATGATTCCTTCAATCTGGTGAAAGGTTGCCAGGTGGCGAGCGTCAGGAGTATCGCGTCGATAACAAGTTCCAGGAGCAACGGCGTGGATTGGCAACGAGTTGTTCGCCACCGCATTTTCCATCAAGTGAATCTGCGTTGGCGATGTGTGCGTACGTAGCACCACTGTTTCAGGTTCTCCGAGCTCCACGTAAAAGGTGTCCCACATTCCACGTGATGGGTGAGCTGGAGGAATGTTCAGTGCTTCGAAGTTGTACCAGTCGCTTTCAACTTCTGGACCTTCTGCAACCACAAATCCCATTCCAACGAATACGTCTTCTAGTTCACGCTGCGTAGAGCCCACCAGTCCTGGGTGGCCTACTGAAACTGGCACCGTGACTGCGCTGACGACAACGTCACCAAGGTCAAGGCGGTCTGATTCAAGTGCAACTGCACGAGCTTGCTTAGACAGCACTGCCCTGCGCTCAGTGAGTGCGGCTTCAACTTCGCGTCTGGCTTCTTGCAGTAGAGCTCCAGCATCAGCTCGAGCGTCAGCGTCAAGTTGTCCCAGTGACTTCTGCAATGCAGAAAGAATTGAGCGCTTTCCAGTGATGAAAGGTTCGGCTTCTCTAAGTTCGTCGAGCGTTGTTAGAGACGTGACCTTTTCAAGTAATTCGGCCTTTTGGGCGGCGAGATTATCGAGGGGTGAAGTGCTCATTATTCCTCAAGGCTACGAGATTTTGAGGGTGATTTAGCGTCTTGGCGCTGGTTAAGCGCTTCAAATGCAATTAATGACGCCGCAATTGCGGCATTTAGTGATTCGCTGTCGCCGTCCATAGGAATACTGAGCGAAGCATCACAGAGAGCAATCGCCTCATCGTCAAGTCCCGCGGACTCATTACCGATTACAACAACTGACGCCTTAGAGAGATCAACGCTGCGTGGAGACGCTCCGCCATGGATAACGGTGGCGTACGAAGTGACACCTGCGCTCTTGAAATGAGCAATCACATCACCCAGCGGTGCCACGCAAATAGGGAGGTGAAATACCGATCCGGCAGTGGCGCGAAGGACTTTGGGATTAAAGACATCGACTGAGTTTCCGGTGAAGACAACGCAACTTGCACCAGAGGCATCTGCAGAACGAATGATGGTTCCGGCGTTACCTGGATCTTTTAGTTCGTGAAGAACGAGTGCGAACCCGTCAACTGGCAGCTTCGAGACTGAAGTAAGGGGAAACGAAACCGTTGCGATAATTGGTTGTGGCGTTTTTGCATCAGCAACTCTTTCAAGAATGCCTGATGCGAGTGAGAACACGCGTACTTTTGCATCCTGCGCTCTTTCAATGAGAGCTGCAATGACTGGTTTAGAGACGTGTTCCTCGTCTACGAAGATTGCTTCGAATGTTGCGCCACTGCTTAGAGCAGCATCAACCAGATCCGGTCCTTCAAGGACACAGACTTCTTCTTCCCAGCGATCTGAGCGGTTTTGTCCAAGGCGTCGGAGTCGACGAACACGTTCGTGCGTCGACCCCAACACCTCGATCAAAAAACCTACTTAGTAAGTGCTGCGTTGGCCTGTGCCACGATTGCGCCGAATGCGGCGTTGTCGTTCACAGCCAGGTCCGCCAGCATGCGACGGTCTACTTCAATTCCTGCAGCGTTGAGTCCAGCGATGAAGCGGCTGTAGCTCATACCGTATGCGCGGGTTCCAGCATTGATGCGCTGAATCCAAAGCTTGCGGAAGTCGCCCTTGCGTGCGCGACGGTCACGGAATGCGTACACTCCGGCGTGCTGCACAGCTTGGTTAGCGGCGCGGAAGGTGCGGCTACGGTCACCGTAGTAACCCTTCGCTTCTTCCAGAATTGCCTTGTGGTGCTTCTTGGCGTTTACAGCCCTCTTTACACGTGCCATTTCAGTTCCTCTTTCCTAACGATCTCTTATAGGCCCATAAGGCGCTTGATGTTCTTCTCAATGCCCTTCGAAATGTCCGTTTCACGGCCAAGTCGACGTGCACGTGTCGAAGTCTTACCTTCCATCAAGTGTCCACGGAAAGCTTTCTGACGACGGAGTCGTCCACTTCCGGTGACCTTGATGCGCTTCTTTGCACCGCTGTCTGTCTTCATCTTTGGCATTTACGCCTCCTCTTTTGGTGTCACAGCGAGAGCTCTCACTGCTTCTATGTCGAGTACTGGTGCTGCAGTTACTTCTGGTGTTGCAACTTCTTTTACTGCGACAGGTGCATTTGCATCTGCCTTCTTCTTCGGCTTCTTATCTGGTCCAAGAACCATCAACATGTTTCGTCCGTCAAGCTTGGGTGCTGATTCAACCTTCGCGATGTGTTCCAACTTCTCCACAATGCGCTCAAGAATCTTTGCTCCAAGTTCTGGGTGCGCTGATTCGCGTCCACGGAACATAATTGTGATTTTTACCTTGTGGCCTTCATTAAGAAACTTTTCAACGTTGCGTGTCTTGGTATCAAAGTCACCGGGACCGATCTTCGGGCGGTACTTCATTTCCTTGATGCCAACGTTGGTCGACTTGCGGCGAGCTTCTTTAGCTTTCTGGGCCTCATCAAACTTGAACTTTCCATAATCCATGATTCGACAAACCGGTGGAACTGCCGTAGGGGCAATTTCAACTAGGTCAAGATCAAGTTCACGAGCGAGTTCAAGAGCTTCACGGGCAGAAACAACGCCTCGCTGATTTCCTTCATTGTCAATCAGACGTACATTGTCCACTCGGATGCGTTCATTGACGCGGTGGTCTCCAGGCACTGTTGCGATAACTCACTCCTTGCTCTACGCGACGCCGATATGACGTCGCCACGGCAAGCGGGGCGCAAAACTCCTGGTGACCTTGACACTCTTCATGTCTAGGTGGACGCTGGAATAACCAACCTCACTTGCTGTGAACTGCTTTACAACTCTAGCAGTTGGCACAATGTGCCCGAATTCAAGGGAATTTCTAGGGAAACGGCCCATCGGGTACTTTGGACCTGTGACAAATGAAGAAAATGCCCTCAGCGAACAAGAAGAATTAGAACTCATCCGCGCAACACCGGTTGACGTCGTAATTGGAAATCACATTTTCCATTTGATTCAACTAGCAGCTGTTCATTTGGCTGCAACTCCCCCAGGACTCGAACAAGCCAGTCTTGTCATAGACCTCGTGAGTGCAATGGTGTCAACCGCCGGAGACCGCCTCGGTGAACACGCTGATCTCTACAAGAACGCAGTCGCCGAAGTGCAGCAGGTGTACGTTCGCGCAGCCAGCCCTAAACCAGAGCAATAAATACTTCTTATTGGTCAGCTACTGAGCCTTGGTTAAGGATTGAAACCATCTCAAGGGCAGTTGTAGCTGATGAATAGCCAACATTGGTTTCGTCATCTTTTGAACGCTCAAGAGCTTGTTCAATCGTGTTCACGGTAAGGACGCCGAAGATCACTGGAACACGAGTGCTTAGCTGAACGTCTTGCACTCCGCGTGCACACTCGCCCGCTACAACTTCGTAGTGACCAGTCTCTCCACGTATAACAGCACCGAGAGTGATTACAACGTCAACTGGGTTTCCACCGTCAGCGTACGCAAGGGCCAGCATCGGGATTTCAAAAGCACCAGGGACCCAGCCGAGTGAAATGTCTGACCGATCAACGCCACCTTCTTCGAGCGCCTTAAGTGCACCGTTCAAAAGTCGAGTCGTGATGCCACCGTTAAAGCGACCACACACAATTCCAACGCGGACTCCGCGTCCAGACTTTGAGCCTTCAAGGTATTCGCCAACGCGGCTGCGAAGTGCTTCTACGACGCCTGCGTCAAACTCAGTTTCCTTACTTGACGTCATCGAGGCCCCCAAGCATGTGACCCATGCGCTCACGCTTGGTGCGCAGGTAATCAATGTTGAATTCAGTAGGCATTGACTCAATGGCTACGCGCTCAACAATGTTGAGACCGAAGCCTTCGAGGCCACCGTACTTAATTGGGTTGTTCGTCATAAGGCGCATTGAAGTCACGCCAAGGTCTACAAGGATCTGTGCACCGATGCCGTATTCACGTGAGTCAACTGGAAGGCCTTGCTCAAGATTCGCATCAACTGTGTCGCGTCCTTCTTCTTGCAGGGCGTAGGCACGGATCTTGTGACCAAGTCCGATTCCCCTACCTTCATGACCACGAAGGTAGACAACAATTCCAGCGCCTTCGGCGGCGATCTTCGCCATTGCGGTGTGCAACTGTGGTCCACAGTCACAGCGCATTGAGCCCATTACGTCTCCAGTGAGACATTCTGAGTGAACGCGTACAAGTACGTCCTTGGCAGCAGCGATGTCACCGTAAACGAGGGCAAGGTGTTGCTCACCGTCAAGCACTGATTCAAAAACGTGAGCTTGGAACGTTCCGTGCTCGGTAGGAAGTGATGCATCTGAAACACGCTTCACGAGCTTTTCGTGGTGACGACGGTAACGAATGAGGTCTGCAATAGAAACAATTGGCAGGTTGAACTTCTTGGCGAACTCAGTGAGTTCTGGAAGTCGTGCCATGTCTGACTTGTCTGCAGTAACAATTTCACAGAGCACACCAGATGGGTATTTGCCAGCGAGACGAGAAAGGTCAACGGTTGCTTCGGTGTGACCGGCGCGCTTTAGAACGCCGCCTGGACGGTAGCGAAGAGGAAAGATGTGACCAGGACGGTTTAGGTCAGTTGGTCGAGTCTCAGGATTAATCAGGGCGTTAATGGTTGCTGCACGGTCGTGCGCAGAAATACCAGTAGTCGTTCCATGGCGATAGTCAACGGTGACAGTGAAGGCTGTGCGCTGTGCTTCGGTGTTGGCAACAACCATAAGTGGAAGATCGAGTTCATCTGCACGGGTTGATTCGAGAGGGACGCAGAAAACGCCTGACGTGTGCTCGAGGAAGAAGGCCATGCTCTCAGGCGTGACATCTTCAGCGGCCATGATCAGGTCGCCTTCGTTCTCACGATCTTCGTCATCGACAACAACGACCATGCCACCTTTTCGTAGCTGTTCAATTGCTTCTTCGATTGTTGACAATGCCATTAGACCTCCACGTCCAGACGTATATCTTCGCCGATTCGACGCACATCTACCAAATGCCCTCTGCGAAGCGCCTCAATTGTTGGTGTTGAGAGGTTATTAAGCGCCCCAACAGTTCCCTTGCTGCCAGCAATCGCCGGTGTTTGATACCAGACAATGTGGTTAACAAGCCCTGCTTCTAAGAAGGCGCTTATGGTCGTTGGTCCGCCTTCAACAAGTACTTGGAGCACATCGTGACCGCCAAGTTCGTCAAGGACATGACCTAAATCTCCGCTTAGTTCCAGACAAGGTTGAACCCTGGCATCTTTAGAGACACTGCCAAGCACAACACGAAGTGGTTCCAAGATGATGTCACCGAGACGAGCCGTGAGCTCTGGATTATCAGCTCGCACTGTTCCAGCACCGACGAGAATGGCTTGGCTCTGCGCTCTTAGAAGGTGTGAATCTTGGCGAGCAGCTTCACTGGTGATCCACTTGCTGGTGCCATCGGCCATGGCGACAATGCCGTCGAGCGTTGAAGCAATTTTTGCCACTACGTAGGGACGTCCGGTCTGGCGATGCCAAATGTAGGGAGCCAGTTGCTGAGCCACCGCTTCTTCTTCGACACCAGTTATCACTTCTATGCCGGCATCTTTTAGAAACGCAATTCCCTGACCTGAGACTCTCTGGTCTGGATCGGTGATGCCAATAATTACCTTGGTAATTCCTGCAGCGACAATCGCTTCAACACATGGGCCAGTTCGCCCAGTGTGACAGCACGGTTCAAGTGTGACTACAAGTGTTGCGCCTTTTGCCTTATCTCCAGCGTGGCGAAGTGCATCGATCTCTGCGTGAGACTCTCCAGGTGCCTGCGTGTGACCTTCAGCAATAACAACGCCAAACTGGTCAGTGATGAGTGCACCAACCCAAGGGTTAGGTGACGAGTGCAGTCGGGCCTTGTCACCCTGGGCCATTGCCAGCTGCATTAGTTCTGAATGAGGAACTGACATCAGCGTGCAGCGAGGCCGGCGGCTCGAATGTCTTTGGCCGCCTGAAGAGGATTGTCTTTAGCAAAAATTGCATTTCCAGCCACTAGAACGTTTGCCCCAGCACGTGCTGCGATTGGTGCCGTCGTTAGATCAATACCACCATCAATTTGAAGGTCGCACTGAAGATTGTTTTCATCAATCAGTTTGCGAGCTCGTTCAACCTTCGGTAGTACTTCAGAGATAAATGACTGGCCGCCGAATCCAGGAAAGACCGACATGATGAGAATCAGGTCAATGTCGCCAAGAAATGGCTCCATTTTTTCAAATGGCGTGTCGGGATTAACCGAAACACCAACTCGAAGTCCAAGGGCTCGAGCATTCTTAATGTGCTCGGCAGTTTTTCCGACCTCGTAGTGCACAGTGCAACTATCGGCACCGGCTTTCTTTAAGGCTTCAAAGTATTGACTCGGCTCTTGAATCATTAAGTGACAATCAAAGAACTTGGTGCTGTATTTACGAAGTGAAGTGATAACTGGAGGGCCAAATGAAATGTTTGGAACGAAGTGTCCGTCCATTACGTCTACGTGCAACCAGTCAGATTCGCTCTCAATTGTTTTGACTTCTTGTGCAAGCACACCGAAATCTGCCGCGAGGATTGAAGGCGTTATTCGAAATGCTCCTACGGGGCCGGCGTCAACGAAAGTCACGTTCCTAGCCTAGGGCTTAGCCCCAATGGGCTGACGACGGCTCTAGGTGTGCGCCAAGCCACCAAGCAGAGCCAGCCATTGACTTTGAGCCCTCTGGTTGGACCACGTCGAGCGCTAACGCCCCTTCAGATGTGACAAGAGCAGGTGTCCCATCGATCACAGTGAATGTTCCGGGCTCACCTTGGTGCTCAAGTGTGTGAGCTTCAAGAACCTTGAAACGACGCTCACCAATGAAAGTAAAGGCACGACCTAATCGAACTATCCGAGCAAGTTGCGTGGCGCTCTCGGTGTTCTTCAAATTAAAAGTTTCGCTACTCAGTTTCTCGGCATACGTTGGCTCACCAACTTGAGGATCTGCGTTCTTCAACAATTGTTCTGACCCAACAACTTCACACAGTGCCTTCGCACCGAGAATTGAAAGCTCTTCCAAGAGTTCACTCGAAGTCTTTTCACCAATTGAGATTCGTTGCTCTAGGTGCACCGGACCGGTGTCGAGCGCTTCTTCAAGCGTCATAATGCAGACGCCCGTTTCTTTGTCGCCGCTCAGTATCGCGCGCTCAACTGGAGCTGCTCCCCTCCATCTTGGAAGTAACGAGAAGTGCACATTCAGCATTGGCACGACTTCGAGCATCGCAGCAGGGATCATTGCGCCGTAGGCAACGACCACGCCGAGTTCTGCATCAACGTCGTAGAGATCTTTCAAAGTGTGAGAGACGTTGAGTCCAAGTTCAAGTGCCGCTGCTTTCACCGGGCTTGGAGATAGTTCGCCACCACGACCACGTTTTTTATCAGGACGTGTAACGACGATCACAACGTCGTGTCCGTTTGCAACGAGCGCTCTAAGTGTTGGCACCGCTGGAGCTGGTGTGCCAAGAAATGCAATGCGCATTATTTACCAAAGATGTTGCGTTGAGAGTCTTTAGAAGCACTATCTATTTCAATGTGCTGCTTTCGAAGCATCTTCTTAACTTTTTGTTGCAGCTCAGGTGGATCAAGTCGGTCAATCAACAAGAAGCCGTCAAGGTGATCTGTTTCGTGTTGAAAGATTCGACCCAAGTACTGGTCGGCTTCAATGTCGAGTTCATTGCCATCAAGGTCGAAACCTACGAGATGGACTTTGTCGGGGCGCATTATCTCCCAGCTGTGACCGGGAACTGATAAGCATCCTTCTTCAAAGTGGTACTCACCACTCTTCTCAATAATTTGAGGATTGATAACAACCCCTGGCCCATTGCCATCGTCGTACACAAAGATTCGCTGAGAAACACCAATTTGATTCGCTGCAAGTCCTACGCCGGGAGCGGCGTACATAGTTTCGAGCATTGACTGCGCCAGGGCGGCAATACGACCATCAATATTCTTAATCTCCTGGGTAGGAGTGCTCAGAACGGGGTCACCATGGGTACGAATAGGAAGCAAGCTCACCGCTCAACGATACCTCGCAGGCCGCACTAGTGAGGGAGCAGGCCCACGAGGTCGTCGATTGAATTAAATGTGCTCTAGCGTCTTTTGCGCATTTAGGAATTCGTTAGAGCCATGATGGACGGCGCCTAACGCAGCATCCTCTGCGGCTTCACGAGCAAGTTTTTGGCTTTCAAACTTTGATACTTGCTGTACAAACCAACCAATTCCGAAAAATGCAAGTGCACATGGAACCCATACAAGAAACAAACCCATTGATCCTCCTTTGAACTTGAACTACTAATTCAAAAATAGGAACAAAAAGGAATCTAAAGAGATGATTTTCTTAGGTACAACGTCACAAGAAAAGAATTACTTAACAGCAACCCTAAATTTGCCACTCGGACGCTCAACTTCTTTAAGCACATTACAAAGAACATCGAAGGATTCAGATCTGAGTTCGAACATGTCGCCACTCTGGTGAATAGTCACACGTGGATCTGAGAATTCTTTTACAAACGCCTCTGCACTCTCTCCGCTCACACTTGCAACCGCACCGTACGGTGGAAGCTTTAGAACCTGACTATCAAGGTCATCTTCTTTCATGAGCTCCGTGAAGTCGAGTGACTGCAACGAGCGAAGAACAATGTCCTGGCTTCTTCTGGTTTGCAGGACTACTTCGCCCTTGGCATCTTTTCGTGACCCCACCAGTCGCCCCGCTTTAGCAACAGCATTAAGTGCGCTTCTTCGAGCAGAGTCTCTCGGAGCAAGGAGATACTGGTCAAAGTCAACAAAGATAACAACGCCACAGTGTCTAACTCTCTGCCACACTGCTTCAGTTCCGACAACTACGCGGTGCAGCGATCCCTCGAGATCAGAAGCTCCAGTTATTTCAGTTACGTCTTGGGATAACTGAGCCGCAACGTCGCGAGCCAAGGTAGTGACTCCTGTTCGTACTCGCTTTAAATTTGTTGCTCCACAGTGAAGACAGAAGTTCCCGCGCATTTCGTGACGATCAGCGCACGACAAGAACTCACCCACTTCTTCTTCGCCCTGTGAACACTTAGGGCACCTGGCAAGTTCGCCACATTTCTGGCAGACAAATAGCTTGCCGGTTCCAAGTCGCTGCAGTACTACAACCACCGCAACTGGCTCGTCGCTGGAGAGAGCTTTGTGTGCAGCATCGACTGATTCTCTCGAGAGAACGCCGTCGCGAGGGTCACTATTTCGTCGGTCGATTATCTGGATGCTCGGCCATCCGGTAGTGATGTCATCAGTTATTTCGAATGGGCATGAATTAACCAGTACCGGTGAAGGGAGGCACGATGTTGCCCACAATGGAGCATTGTCTCGAGCGCAGCGTTCACGAAGCATTGTTAATGCGTCCCACGTTGGGGCCGCTTCAGAGCGGTAGGACTCATCGTCGGCGTCAATGATGACTGCGCCACTGACCTTAGGAACTGGAGCCAGTGCAGTTCCGCGGGCACCAACAACTACTGGCCAGCCACTTCGCATTCGGTCCCATTCATTTTCACCACTCGCTACAGCGCATCCGCGTTGTTCGAGCCTTCCCCTCAGTCGACTCGCCCACGATTCAGTTGGCACAAGTACGAGCAGCGACCCTTCACGAGAAAGAGAGTCTTCATACGCACCAAGAATAAGTGCAAGCGGATCAGTTGTTGGAGAAACTTGAATAACCCCTGGAGCAATTCGAAGTGCTGACTGCGACGCAGCTGCACTCAGTGGAGATTTCTTTGGAGCGACAGGAAGCGAAGTAATCAGTCGCTTCGGTGACGTGGAAATAAGGAAACGAGAAACCGGGCTGTACCACCGGACGCTCGCCCAGTTGAGTAATGCGAGAAGCGAAGGAGGCGGTCCGTATCCGAGCCACTTGGTGAGTGGTTTCAGTTCACGATCAACTTCAACTTCGTCAATAACCCATCCGCGAACAGAACGGTTATTGAAATCAACTCGAACACGGTCGCCAATAGCAACTTGTGCTGTTTTTTCTGTGACGAGGTAGTCAAAGGGACGGTCAACCGCCGCTACGTCAGTAATAATTCGTACCGCGCGCGGAGCGCTCACGGTTACAGCGACAGTTCGCGGCGCAGATCGTCAACGCGTGGAGTCTGTTCCCACGTGAAGCCCTGTTCCTTGCGCCCGAAGTGTCCGTACGCAGCAGTGCGCTGATAGATAGGACGACGAAGTTCGAGGTCTCGAATAATCGCAGCAGGTCGAAGGTCAAAGATTGAGTCAACGGCCTTAGCAATGCGAGCGCGGTCCACCTTTTCGGTGCCGAAGGTTTCTACGAGAACTGAAACTGGACGAGCAACACCAATGGCGTAGGCAACCTGCACTTCGCAGCGCTCTGCAGCACCAGAAGCAACAACGTGCTTAGCAACCCAGCGCGCAGCGTAAGCAGCTGAACGGTCAACCTTTGATGGGTCTTTTCCTGAGAACGCTCCTCCACCGTGGCGAGCCATTCCACCGTAGGTGTCAACAATGATCTTTCGACCAGTAAGACCCGTGTCGGCGTGTGGGCCACCGAGTACAAACTTGCCCGATGGGTTTACGAAGATCTTCATGTTGCTGGTGTCAAGCTCTCCTGGAAGCATTGGCTTAATAACGTGTTCCATGAGGTCCGCTTGAATTGCTTGCTGCGAGTGTCCATCAGCGTGCTGGGTAGAAATAAGAACAGTGTCAACAGAAACGGGCTTGCCGTTTTCGTAACCAATGGTTACTTGAGTCTTTCCGTCTGGGCGAAGGTATTCAACTTGTCCCGAGCGGCGAACCTGTGAAAGGCGCATTGAAAGTCGGTGAGCTAGCCAAATAGGCAGTGGCATGTGGTCTTCATTGTCGCTGCAGGCGTAGCCGAACATCATTCCTTGGTCACCAGCACCAAGTGAGTTGAGCTCATCTTCGCCACCAGAACCAGAACGCTGCTCAAGGGCAACATCAACGCCTCCAGCAATGTCTGGGCTTTGACGGTCAATTGAAACAAGAACTGCGCAGTTCTTTCCATCGAATCCCTTGGCGCCATCGTCGTAGCCAATGTCGAGGATTGTCTTTCGAGCAACGCTCTGGAAGTCAACGTTTGCGGTCGTCGTAATTTCGCCAGCCACAACGCAGAGTCCAGTTGTGAGAAGTGTTTCGCAGGCCACACGTGCCATAGGGTCCTGAGTCAAGATTGCGTCAAGGACTGAGTCTGAGACTTGGTCGGCAATCTTGTCCGGGTGGCCTTCTGTTACCGATTCTGAGGTAAAGAGGGTACGGTCGCTCATAAGTCTCCTTGAGTTAACAATGAAGCCACCCTAGTCAATATCTCAAGAGAAATGGCATCTTTCGACCTAAGCGACACAGTTGTTGCCACTTCGTCACGTCCTAGCAAGGTCACCTCGTTAGTCCCATGTTCGAAGCCAGCCCCTGGAGCAGCCACATCATTTACAACCAGTAGGTCAACACCCTTGCGGCGAAGTTTCGCTAGGGAGTTCTCTTCAACGTTGTCCGTTTCGGCGGCGAAGCCAACAATGATCTGGCCCTTGTGCTTGTTGGCCACGAGCTCTAGGACAATGTCCTGGGTCTTGGTGAAAGTTAGGGACGGCGTGCCATTTTCCTTCTTGATTTTGGTAGGAGAAGACTCAACCGTGAAGTCTGAAACTGCAGCAGCCATAATCACCGCATCAGCACTGGGGCTTCGCTTCGTAATTTCTTTATGCATCTCTTCAGCCGAAGAAACATTGATGACTTCAACTGAGCGCACGACGTCAAGTGCCAGCTCGAGGCTCACCGTTGAAACAAGTGTCACTTCAGCTCCAAGTCGAGTGGCGACTTCTGCGAGTGCGTATCCCTGTTTTCCAGATGATCGATTTGTAATAACGCGAACTGGATCAATGGCTTCTCTGGTGCCACCAGCACTAATAAGAATGTGCTTTCCAGTTAATGGACCGCGGTATCCCTTAACGATTTTTTCAATCATTTCGAAAATTTCCGCTGGCTCAACCATGCGTCCTGCACCAGTGTCGCCTCCAGCGAGTTTTCCAGATTCAGGACCTAGCACCATGACACCACGACGCCTTAACGTGGCGAGATTTTCTTGCACTGAAGGTTGCTCCCACATCTCAGTGTGCATTGCTGGACAGAGCAACACTGGTGCTCTGGAAGCAAGAAGTGTTGCAGTGAGGAGGTCGTCACTGAGTCCCTGCGCGTAGCGAGCAATCAGGTGTGCGGTTGCCGGGGCAACAACAATCAGGTCAGCGTTCTGACCCAAGTAGGTGTGCGGGATTGGTGTTGTTGCATCACCGTAGAGACTGGTGCGTGTTGGCTCACTAGCCAGTGCAGAAAAGGTAACTTCTCCGACGAATCGTGTCGCGTCAGGAGTAAGAACTGGTGACACAAAATAGTTTGCGTCTTTTAGTAAACGAAGAAGCTCGACGGACTTGTAGGCGGCAATGCCACCAGCAACTCCTAAGACAATGCGAGGTGCGTCGTTATTAGGCGTCGCGGAGCGCATCAGTGAATGCATCCAGGTCGCTGTTAGCTTCCTGGCGAGCTGCATCCTGAGCTTCGGCTTGTAGGCGCTCGGCCTCAAGCTCTTCAGCGGTAGGACGGTGGAATTCCAGCTTGCCCTGGTACAGCTCTTCCATTGCGAGTGAGAGTGACTTGTTTGAAAGTGACGTCACCTGTGGTGGGATAAGTGAGCCGTGTCCCTGACCAAGACCGTTGTAGTACTCGTTGATTTCACGTGCACGAATAGCAGTCACCGCTACGAGGGTGAACTTCGAGTCGCCTACTTTGTGAAGAAGGTTTTCGATAGGTGGATCAACAAGTGTTGGACGCTCTGAACTCACGGTTTTATTCCTTTTCCGAGGGGTTTCGTCTCTGTAGACGAAGTCCTTCCAGTATAGAGAGAATTTCACGACTCACAGTTTCGACGTCATCATTGACCAGGACATATGTTGCTAATTCGTGGCCCTTATTGAGTTCTGAGGGTGTACTCGAGAGTCGGCGTTCAACATGGTCGTCGCTATCTCCTCTAACCCTGAGGCGATCTTCAAGTTCTTCCATGGAAGGCGGGAGGATGAGAAATACCACCGCATCGGCATTGGCACGTCGAACCTGCTCTGCTCCTTGGACTTCAATTTCCAAAAGGATGTCTGCATTATTCGGAGCTTTAGGAAGTGGCGTGCCATAAAGGTTGCCGTGAAACTCAGCCCATTCGAGAAATTGGTCATCGGCAATTGCTTGCTCAAATGTGGCACGGTCAACGAAGTTGTATTCGTTGCCAGTTTCAGTTGGTCGCTGCGGCCGAGTGGTCCAACTACGACTTAGCCATAAGCCTTTATCGATTTCAGTGAGACGCTGCGCAATGGTTCCCTTGCCCACACCACCGGGGCCAATCAGAACTGCAATGAGTGGATCAGCGGACAAGAGCTCGAAACAGTTCTGCGCGCTGCTTAGGACCTAGACCACGAATACGACGAGTCTTAGCAATTGATGCTTTGGTCATAATGCGCTCAGCCTTCACTTCACCGATTGCGGGAAGTGCACTGATGAGATCGTATGCGCGCATTTGTGCAACGCACTGTTCATCTTTTGCCAGGTCAAATAGTTCTTCGAGTGAAAGGTCGCCAGCTTTAACCTGGCGCTTGATCTCGGCGCGACGACGACGGTTAGCAACCGCTAGGCGTGATGCTTCGACTCGTTGTTCCTGCGACAGTGTTGGAGGGGTCGGACTCACCCCCACAGATTACTTCTTCCTGGTGACACCCACTTTTAGAGCAGGGCGGAGCTCAAATCATCGCGCCATCGCTGGGCAGAATCGCGTAATCCAGCGCGTTCTGGGCCGGCAGAAAGAATGGCTCTCGCCACGTTCACGAGAACTGTCCCCTGCGGGCAACGTTCGAAAATTCGAGCCACGTTGTCAGCCGTTGCGCCCTGCGAACCGACACCTGGAACGAGGTATGGGCCGCCGAGAGATGACAGATTGAACTGCGGCTTGTCTCTCGTGGCACCAAGGACAACGCCGATTGAACCAAGTCCGTCGTCACGCTGATTGAGCTCTGCGACGCTACGAAGAATTACTTCTTCAATCATTTCGTTGTCACTCGTTCTAGCGGTTTGAATGATTCGCCCCTCGGGGTTCGAAGTTGCCGCGAGGACAAAGACGCCACGTCCGGTGGCCTGAGCCTTTTCAAAAATCGGGCTGAGCGCTCCAACACCGAGATACGGGCTAACCGTTAGTGCGTCTGCGCGAAGAGGTGACCGATCGCTCAACCAAGCGTCGGCGTAGCCCTCGTTGGTTGATCCAATGTCACCACGCTTGGCGTCAGCGACAATGAGGATGTCCGCGTCACGAGCATCTTGCATTAGGCGCTCAAGAACTTGAAATCCCTCGGATCCGAATCTTTCAAAGAATGAGACTTGGGGCTTAATGGCAGCGGCGGTGCCAATGACTGCTTCTAAAACTGCGAGCGAGAAGAACTCAAGACCCTCAATAGTGTCTTCTCTTCCCCAGGCTTCGAGCAACTGCTTGCTTGGATCAATTCCCACGCACAGGGGGCCAAGAGCACGGATACGTTCTTGGAGGCGAACTCCAAAGACATCAACCATGTGCCGCTCCAATAATTTCAGAGACGCTAGAAACGCTGTGCTTCTGTAGCCACTTCTCTAGTTGGTTCTGAATAATCCACGGGGCTCGTGGGTTCGCAAATGTTGCAGTTCCAACTTCAACCGCGTTTGCTCCCGCCATCATCATGGCAACTGCATCTTCACCGCTGCTAATCCCACCAACACCGACGATTGGAATCTGCGGGTAGGCGACGCGGCATTCGTAAACAGCACGCAAAGCGATTGGCAAGATGCCCGGGCCGCTTACGCCTCCCCCACCGTTACCAAGTGCGGCGCTGCGAGCTTCAATGTCGATTGCGAGACCCACAACTGTGTTCACAAGTACCAGTGCATCAGCACCTGCTTCAATTGCGGCGCCAGCAATAGCTACGAGGTCAGGAGTGTTCGGGCTTAGCTTTACCCATAGAGGAACGCCCGCGACTTTTGTTGCACTGACAATCTCACTAGTTGCCGATGCTGAGTGAGCGAAAATTGAAGACCGGTCTTCGAGATTCGGACAACTCGCATTCACTTCTAATGCTGCAATGTTCGAGCCCTTGATTGCAGCGGCTGCGTCAGCGAATTCACCGATGTTGCGACCCCAAATGGAGCCAACCACTGTTGCCCCAGTTGCCAAGAGGTCAGGGAGATACATTTCTTTCCATGCATCAATTCCGGGGCCAGAAAGTCCCACTGCATTGATCATGTGCTCACCAATGGACGCAACTCGTGGAGCAGGGTTGCCCTCCCAAGCAAAGGTCGCCAGAGACTTAACTACAACGGCTCCTAAGGCTTGCAGGTCGCCGTATCCACCTAACTCGTCGCCGTACCCGGCAGTTCCTGCTGCCGTCATTACTGGAGACGTAAGAGACACTTGGCCAACGTGCGTTTCGAGGAGGCTCATCCGTGGAGCTCCTGAAGAGAGTTGACTCTCCACCCTCTAGAGCGCGTGTCGCCTATTCCCTTTGCAGCGGCAAACCCAGCACTCAGTGTGGTGAGACATGCAACTGCGTGAACAACGCAGGCCGTTCTGATTGCAGATCCATCTGCACGAGCACCACTGCCCGACGGCGTATTAACAACTAGTTGCACGTCTCCATTGGCAATCATGCTCACTGCATCAACGCCTAGGTCAGCGAGGCCGACCTTTCCAACGAGAACTTCCACCTCAACATCATTTGAGCGCAAGAAGCCCGCCGTTCCAACTGTTGCTGCCAACGTAAAGCCAAGTGAGCGAAGTTCCCTTGCGAGCACCAGACCTTCCACTTTGTCGCGGTCAGCAAGTGACATGAACACGCGTCCACTGTCTGGAAGTCGACTTCCAGCAGCGAGCTGTGCCTTAGCGAATGCAATGCCGAAGGTTTCACCAATGCCCATTACTTCTCCGGTTGAACGCATCTCTGGTCCAAGCACGGTGTCGACGCCTGGGAACCGACTAAACGGAAGCACTGCTTCTTTCACGCTGATGTACGTAGGTACCGGAGTGTCTGCAGGAATGATGTTCTTATCGCGAAGTGACTGCAAGGTTTCGCCCATCATCACTCGCACTGCCACTTGGGCCAAAGGAACGCCCGTGGCCTTTGCAACAAATGGCACGGTGCGACTCGCACGCGGGTTGGCTTCAATAATGAAGACCTCTTCATTCTTTACGGCGAACTGAATGTTGATGAGACCAATGACACCAAGCTCGGTGGCAATCTTTCGTGCGGCACTCTTGATTTCAGCAATCACTTTGTCGCTCAGGTTTTGTGGTGGAAGTGCACACGCAGAGTCACCCGAGTGCACACCGGCTTCTTCAACGTGCTCCATGATTCCTGCAACAAAGATGTCGCCGGTGTTGTCTCGCACTGAGTCAACGTCAACTTCAATCGCGTCTTCTAAGAAGTGGTCAATAAGAATTGGACGGCTCTGTGAAACACCACCTTCTCTAGCAAGTGATCCACTCGCACTTGTGAGGTCAGCCATAACGCGTTCGAGTTGCTTGTCGTCATACACAATCTCCATTGCACGTCCACCAAGAACGTAACTGGGGCGAACAAGCACTGGGTAATTGATTTTCTTTACAACCGCTTTAGCTTCATCGAGTGTGAGGACCACGTCTCCTGGGGGTTGGCGAAGGCCGAGTTTGTTGCAAATGTCTGACCACTGCTGGCGGTCTTCAGCAGCGTCAATGGAAACAACTGGTGTTCCAAGCACCAACGTCGGATCAACTGAGTGCGAAAGCTTTAGTGGGGTCTGACCACCGAGCGAAACAATCACGCCGACGACCTTCGCTCCATCAACACACGCTGCTTGTTCGGCGCGAATCACTTCTGCCAAGTCTTCAGGAGTGAGCGGCTCAAAGTAGAGGCGGTCAGACGTTGAGTAGTCAGTTGACACGGTTTCTGGGTTGCAGTTGACCATGACTGTTTCGTAACCCATGTCACGAAGAGCCATAGATGCATGGACGCAGCAGTAGTCAAACTCAATACCTTGTCCAATGCGGTTCGGTCCAGAGCCCAGAATGATCACGCGGTCGCGAGCTGAAGTGCGAACTTCGCTCTCGTCCTCGTAGGTGCTGTAGTGATAAGGGGTTTGCGCATCAAATTCCGCAGCGCAGGTGTCAACCGTCTTAAAGACAGTGTTAACTCCCTTGTCACGGCGCATCGTGGTCACTGCAGCAACGTCGTAGCCAGCGAGATTTGCAATCTGTGGATCAGAGAATCCCATCTGCTTGTATTTACGCCAGTCACGCTTTTCAAATGTTTCGAGCTTGGTGCCATCAATCAGTTCACGTTCTGCTGCGATGATGCCCGCTAACTGGTGAACAAACCATGGGTCAATCTTCGTGCGTTCAACAACTTCTTCAATAGAAGCCCCACGCCACATAACTTCGTGCAGGGCAAACAGGCGCTCAGGTGTAGCAACAATGCATCGGTGCCACAGCGTGTCACTGTCGAGGTCGGCGAACTCATTGTTGGTGCCGAGTGAAAATCCCATTCGACCTTGTTCGAGTGAGCGAATGGCCTTTTGCAGTGACTCTTGGAAGTTGCGGCCAATCGCCATTACTTCTCCAACGGACTGCATACGAGTTCCAAGTTCGGGTTTAGCGCCTGGCAACTTCTCAAAGGCCCAGCGAGGAATCTTTGTGACCACGTAGTCAATGACTGGCTCGAAACTCGCTGGCGTCAACTTGGTGATGTCGTTTTGGATTTCGTTAAGCGTGTAACCAACGGCCAATTTCGCTGCAATCTTTGCGATCGGAAAACCAGTTGCTTTTGAAGCAAGCGCACTCGAGCGACTAACGCGTGGGTTCATTTCAATAACCAAGCGCTCACCATTTGCCGGGTTCACTGCGAACTGGACATTTGATCCTCCGGTTTCCACACCAACCCGGCGCAGAACGGCGAAGGCGTCGTCGCGCATTTCTTGGTACTCAACATCAGAAAGCGTCTGTGCTGGAGCCACGGTAATTGAGTCACCGGTGTGTACGCCCATGGGGTCAAAGTTCTCAATGCTGCAGATGACAACACAGTTGTCTGCGACGTCACGCATTACTTCGAGTTCGTATTCCTTCCATCCAGCGATGGACTTCTCAACAAGAATTTCACCAATTGGAGATGCCGCAATACCTTCAATGGCGAGCTGTGTGAAGTCGGCTGCGTTATCAGCAATGCCCGTTCCAGCACCACCAAGAATGAATGAAGGGCGAATAATGATTGGCCAGCCAATTTCTTCGGCGATTCGAAGCGCTTCATCGACTGAGTGAGCGAAACCAGACTGTGGAACAGCAAGTCCAATGTCAGCCATCGCAGCTTTGAAGAGTTCGCGGTTTTCTGCGGTGTCAATTGCTTCTGGTCGAGCACCGATTACTTCAATACCGAGCCTCTCTGGAACACCACGTCGAACAAGTTCCATGGTGAGATTGAGCGCAGTCTGGCCACCAAGGGTTGGCAGCAGCGCGTCAGGACGTTCCTTTTCCAAAATGTCAATCAACACGTCAGCGTCGAGTGGTTCTACGTAGGTGACGTCAGCGGTTGCGGGGTCGGTCATGATCGTCGCTGGATTTGAGTTAACGAGGATGACCTTGTAGCCATCAGCACGAAGTACTTGGCATGCCTGGGTGCCCGAGTAATCAAACTCGCAGGCCTGTCCAATAACAATTGGCCCAGAGCCAATCACCATGATTGATTTGATGTCGTTACGACGCGGCATTAGTTGTTCTCCAGTACGCCGGTACGAAGCAGCGATTCAAAACGATCAAAGAGGTAGCGAGCATCGTGTGGACCAGGGCCAGCTTCGGGGTGATACTGCACCGAGAAGCAGCGATCTTCTTTTGAGGCAACGCCCTCAATGACACCGTCATTTAGATTTACGTGACTCACCACTCCCCTAGAAAGAGAACCGGGAGTGACCGCGTAGTTGTGATTCTGTGCAGTGATCTCAATGCGGCTTGTGGCGAGGTCTTGCACCGGGTGGTTGCTGCCGTGGTGGCCGAAGGGCAACTTGTGCGTTGTGCCACCAAGCGCTGTCGAAAGCAACTGGTGTCCTAGACAGATGCCAAAAATAGGCAGTGTGCCAAGCAGTTCTTTAAGTACGGCAACTTCATCACTGAGTGCTGCTGGGTCGCCGGGACCGTTGCTTAGAAACACACCGTCAGGGTTCAGCTCTCGCACCTCAGCCGTGGTGGTCTTTGAAGGAACGACGGTTACCTTGAAGCGTTCCGCTAGTTGATTCACCATGGTGGTCTTAATGCCGTAGTCAAAGGCAACGACGTGCAGGTCACCCGACCCCTTGGTGTAGCGCTCTTTGGTTGACACTGCCGATACGTAGTCAGTGCCATCGGTTCCAGTTGCGCTCTTGGCTTCCTTGGCAATGACCTCAAGGGGTGCGTGACCGAAGGCGCCAGGCAGAGCACCGTGCGCTCGAAGGTGACGGGTCAGCCTGCGAGTATCGATGCCAACGAGGGCCGGAATCTTGTTGGCAATGAGGAATGCTTCGAGCGATTGTGTCGAGCGCCAGTTTGAAGGTAACTCTGAGAGGTCACGAACAATGACGCCACGACACCATGGGGTGAGTGCTTCATCATCCAGCGGCGTGACGCCGTAATTACCAATGTGGGGATACGTGAAGGAAATGATCTGCCCGGCGTAACTGGGGTCAGTGATTACCTCTTGGTAGCCACTCAGTGCGGTGTTGAAAACAAATTCACCGGTGGTACATCCAGACTCAGGAATGTAGCCAGCGGCGTAGCCCTCAAAGACGGTTCCGTCTGAGAGGACGAGGTGTGATTCTTGACGACTCACGCAATTTCTCCCTGCTCGTTAAATGCGCGGCCCTTAGCAATTGTTACTCGGGCTTTTCCGCGAAGCTCTCGGCCATGATAAGGCGTATTCGTTGAGCGACTGTGCAACTTGTCGCGATCAACCACATATTTTGCGCTCGGATCAAAAACCACCAGGTTGGCATCTTCGCCAACCACCAGGTCTCCACCTTGACCACTGTGTCGAACGCGAGCGTCTGAATGGCGAAGTTGCGCAATGCGTGCCGGCCCTCTACTCATTACTTGAAAGAATCGCCTTGAGTTTCCATCTCCCACAGCGTCAACTGTCAGCGAAGCAGCGTGTTCGAGTCCGAGCATTCCAGCCGGCGCTTCATCGAATGCAAGATCTTTTAGCTCAGGGGCATGTGGCGCATGGTCAGTTGCGACTGCATCAACCGAGCCGTCTCTCAGTGCGTCTCTGAGTGCTGCAACGTCTGACTTAGTGCGAAGTGGTGGGTGCACCTTAAAGAGGGCATCAAAGTCGCTACACGCGCTCTCGTCAAGGGTGAAGTGATGTGGTGCGATCTCAAAGGTCACCGGGAGCCCGGCCTTTTTCGCAGCGCTAATTAGAGTCACTGAGTTCTGCGTTGACATGTGCAAGAAGTGCATCTTCGCACCAGTTAACTTCACGAGCTCCAAGTCACGTAGCAACATGAGTTCTTCTGCGAGTGCTGGTCTGCCAATGAGGCCGAGTTTCGCTGAGTACTCCCCTTCGTTCATTGATCCGCCACCCGCGAGGTCCTCATCTTCGCAGTGCTGGGCGAGAGTGACGCCAAGAGGCTTTGCGTAACTGAGTGCGCGACGCATCAGAGATGGGCTCTGCACTCCGGTGCCATCATCAGTGAAGAGTCGCACACCAAGTTCAGCCATCTCCGCCATTGGAGCAAGGAGTTCACCTTTTCGTCCTTGGGTGATGGCTCCAGCGACTGCAACATCAATCGGAGTTCGTGCACCCTTCTCGAGGACATAGGAAACAAGCGCGACATTGTCAAGAGCCGGCTCGGTGTTTGGCATCGCGACAATGGCGGTGTAGCCACCCATCAAAGCAGCGAGCGCACCACTTTCAATCGTTTCTGCTTCTTCACGACCAGGTTCACGAAGGTGTGTGTGAATGTCTACGAAACCAGGCCCAACCCAGCAATCCTTCGCATCAATCTCGATAGTTCCGCTTGGTGCGTCAACTTTCTTTGCAACTGCAGCGATCTTTCCGTCAACAATCAGCACGTCAGCAATTTCTTCACCAGAGGCGCTGTGCACGAGTCCTTGTCGAAGTACGTAATTAGTCATTGTCTGTTCCTTCACTCGATCCAGCGATTGTTAAATACAGCGCAGCCATTCGAACTGGCACACCATTTGCGACTTGTCGTTCAATGATTGCCTGGCTCGAGTCGGCAACTCGGCTGTCAATCTCTACGCCACGGTTCATGGGACCCGGGTGCATGATGAGCGCACTGGGCTTCAGGAGCTTCTGGCGCGAAAGTGTTAGTCCATAAGACTGTGTGAACTCTCCGAGTCCTGGAACAAATGATCCTGTTCCACGTTCTTTTTGAAGACGAAGCAGGCCAACAACGTCAGCCCACGCCAAAGCTTCGTCAAAGTCATCAGCCACCGTCACGGGCCAACCTTCAAGGCTGCTCGGCAGTAATGTTCCCGGAGCCGCTATTCGAACTTCAGCGCCAAGAGCTGCGTACGCCGCAATGTCACTACGAGCCACACGACTGTGGCGGATGTCGCCAACAATCAGTATGCGAAGACCCTGAAAGAGCTCAGCGCCCGATTCAAGCCCGCTAGTGCCACGTCGCTCAGCGAGAACTTGGCGAACAGTGAAGACATCGAGGAGGCCCTGCGTCGGATGCTGGTGCTGTCCGTCACCGGCATTGAGCACGTGAACGTGTGGAACATAGTTGCTCACCTGTAGAGCCGCTCCACTGGACTGATGGCGCATAACAACTGCATCAATCCCAAGCGCATCAATAGTTGCGATGGTGTCTCGAAGCGATTCACCTTTTTTCACGCTGCTGCTCGCAACGGCGAGTGACAGCACGTCAGCGCTGAGTCGCTTCGCGGCGGTTTCAAAGCTCAGTCGTGTTCTTGTTGATTCTTCGAAGAAGAGTGACGCAACGACGCGTCCCTTTAGAGCTGGGACCTTCTTTATTGTTCGCTTGTTCACTTCCACGAACGACTCGGCAGTGTCGAGCACTTCGAGGATTGCCTCTTTTGAAACATTGTTGAGCGAAAGAAGATTTCCACCGCGGATTGAAGTAATCATTTCTTCTCTCCTATCCACACGCCCTCGAGATTTGCCACGATCGCCTCAGCTTCAGACGTTGGAAGGTTCTTTCCTACGAAGTCAGGTCGGATAGGAAGTTCACGGTGACCGCGGTCAACCATCACGCAGAGCTGGATGGCCTTTGGTCGTCCGTAGTCAGAGAGCGCATTGAAGGAAGCCCTGATTGTGCGACCGGTGTAGAGGACGTCGTCAACCAAGATGACTGTTTTTCCAGTGAGATCTTCATCAATGATTGTCTGTGCGGATTTTGCTACCGGGTGGACTGAAAGATCATCTCGGTAGAACGAGACATCAAGCATGCCAAGTGGCACTTCGCTCGTTGAAATGTCACGAAGAAGTCCGACAATTTTCTCAGCGAAGGGCTTGCCGCCAGTTTGCAGGCCAATTATGACCACATCCTCAAGGGACTGATTGCGCTCGATGATTTCATGGGCCATGCGCTTTAAGCCACGCGCTACGTCGTCGGCCGATAAAAGCTGGCTCTTTGCAAAAAACGTCAGACCACCGTTAGGCGTCTGACGTTCGCTAGTACTACTCATGTGTCTCCTGTCGTACGAGCCTCACAGGACTCGCTTCACGACAGACCTTCGGAGCACCCCATACTGGGGCACTCCGAAGAGCTGTTGTTAATGAATTGTGTTAATTGTAGTCGTTAGCGCCGAGATGGCAACTGCTGAAATTGCAACCCATACCCAGAACATGCGGACAAGGCGTGATTGGTACCAATTTTCAAGGTTTATAGCTCCACGTGCAGAACGAAGCGTTAGACCAATTCCAAGGAATACCAGCAAAATCAAGTGAACAATTCCTGAACCAATGATGATCATCATTGACGATCCATAGGCAGTGAATGCCATGACCGCACTGTCATTGTGGATTGAGTAAATCTGAGGAATCAGTGACAGCTGGTGGAATGAAATCAAGATTGCTACAAAGGCGAAAATTGTTCCAAGTGCGGCAAGTGTTGTAAACGCTTTCTTGTTCTTAGCAACACGAAGTGCCCGTTCAGCTAACCAGATGAGCCCTGCACTGGCAGCGGTAACTGCGGTGCCGAGCCAGTTAAGTCCGGCACTGAGTGGTCCAACAACAACATTTGTTGGGCTCGCAGGATTGCTTCCATTGAACACATTGGCGTCGTAGTACGACCATGAGTGTCCACCTGGAAGCTGTGGTCCAGGGTAGCCAAGCATGCTCATCCAGTGGCCGCTCGTGTTAACGCCTCGTAGGTAGAGGTAGGTAAATACCAATGCAGCGAGTGTCAGTGCGTCTCCACCAATGAAGAGCCAGATTGACATGCGTTGGCGCCCATCAACTACTTCAGGCGGCTCATGGTGCCCGCCATCGGCGTGAGCATCGTGGTGTGCGTGGGTATCGATACTCATGAAAGCACCATTTCCTTTTCAAAGTTGTATGGGTCCTCAGTAATTACTGGCAGAACGTCGAAGTTCTCAAGTGGCGGTGGTGTTGAAACCAACCATTCAAGTGAGTTCGCGTGCCATGGGTTTGAGCCTGATGGCTCACCGTGGTTCCAGCAGTAGATAACCGCTCCACCAAGCACGAGCATTCCAGCCATGATCATGTAGGCACCCATCGTCGAAATGAAGTTGGTGTGCTCAAAGATAAAGCTGTACGAAGAGTAACGACGTGGCATACCGCGCAGTCCCGAGACGAACATTGCAAGGAATGTCACTTGAACGCCGATGAAGGAGAGCCAGAAGGAAATACGGCCCAGCTTCTCATCCAAGAAACGACCGGTGACCTTCGGGTACCAGAATGCGAGTGCCGCAATTGCACCGAACAGAACGGATCCCACAAAGACGTAGTGGAAGTGTGCAGTTACGAACATTGTTCCGTGCAATTGGTTGTCAATTGGAATGTCTGAGAGGTAGATACCGGTAATTCCAGCGATGATGAAGTTCGCAATAAACCCGAACATCCACACCGTTGGAAGCTTCATCCAAATGTTTCCGCGCCAGAGTGTTCCAATAAGAACTAGGAAGAACAGACCAGTTGGAATTGAAATGAGCTCGGTTGTGACCATGAATGGACCACCAAGTGTTGGAGCCCAGCCAGTTGTGAACATGTGGTGAGCCCAAACAAGGATTGAAAGTCCAGCAAGTCCTGTCATTCCTGCAACCGCAGTGCGGTAACTGAAAACAGGTTTGCGAGCCATTACTGCAGCGATCTCAAAGAGCGCCGCAACTGCTGGAATCAGAATTACGTACACCTCTGGGTGACCCATTAACCAGAACAGGTTGGCCTGGAGCCATCCAGTTCCACCACCAGTGCCAACGAAGAAGCTCGTTGATGCGGTGCGGTCAAGAATTTGAAGTGCCTCTACAAGCGAGAAGTAAGGGAAGGCGTAGAGCCCGAGTGCTGCAGCGATAATTGCACCCCAAACCATAATTGGGAGGCGCTCAAGTGTCATACCCTTGGTGCGCATTGTGAAAACAGTGCAGATGGTGTTCACACCAGCAACGGTCGTCGACACCGTAAAGACCAGGATCGAGAGCGCGAAGAAGTCCATTCCGACACCTGCTTGGTCCGTGATTGGAGCAAGCACAACCCATCCCATTGTCAGCGAGCCAACAGCAAGTGTTGTGAGTAGGAGTCCAGCGGCACCGACAAGTGTCCAGAGGCTTAGAGCATTAAGACGTGGGAACGCCATGTCTTTTGCACCACACATGATTGGAACAACAAAGTTTCCCCATGGTCCAGCGACAGCAACAATGAGCGCCAAGATCATGAGCATTCCGTGCACCGCAATGAATCCGTTGTAAACCTGCTGGTTCACAAAGTGGTTACCAGGGACAATCAATTCAGTTCGGATTGCCATTGCGAGAATTCCACCAGCACCGAGTAGCACCATGGTCATGACAATGTACTGAACACCTACAACCTTGTGGTCGGTGCAGTACTTCCAATAACGCTTCGTTCCTTGATCTTCACCTGCGTAGTAGAGCTGGTCTTGGCGGTTCTGGTCTTTACCAATGAGCCAAGCGAATGGCGCATTGAGTGCTCCAATACCGAACCAGAAACCAACAATCCATCCCAGTCCTGTAAGCACCGCAACGGCGTCACCGGTTGTGCGAACATTTCCGTCCAGCAGGTGGTGAGAGATAGCCCACGCAATGAATGCGCCAGCTACTCCACCGATCATGGCAGTGAGGAAGTTTTGGTGACGAGCGAGTCCACCACCTTCATGCTTAATCACTGGTGCTTTGTGTTCAAGTGTTGTCGTCATTATTCCTCCTATGACCTTGCTGGCTGTGCATTAAGCCAGGTTGTAAATGCCGATGGCGTAAGGACATGTCCTTGCGTCACCATGTATGCGTGGTTGAGACCACAGAACTGCGTACAGCGCACATCAAATGTTCCAAGCTTGTTTGGAGTGGTGTGAATTTCAGTAAATGTTCCTTCGTTGGCGTCAATCTGAACACCCATTTGCGGCACCCAGAAACCATGCGTTACGTCAAGTGAAGTGACGTGGAAAACAACTTCGCGTCCTTCAGGGAGGTAGAGATCGTTTGACTCAACCTTCGTACCATTTGGCCCCGCATACTGGAATGACCAGACCCACTGCTGTCCAGTCACGTTCACAACGAGTGGATTAGAACTCGCACCAGAACTATCAACTGCGAGAGCTCCGAGTCCCCAGATAAGTAGGAATACGGTGAGAATCACCGAAGTGAGTGTCCACGTGATAACCGTTTTTGCACTTTCGCGCACAGCAGGGGCGGCAGCAGGAACTCCTTCACCCTTGTGAGCCCAATTGCGCATGATGTAGAGAGTCGCGGCGTACACACCAGCGGCAACTGGTGCAGCGCTGACACTAAATACCACCATTGTCAGAATTGACAAGTGCATTGTCTGACTCATTGACTTTGGCATTAAGTATCCGGGCGCGTAGAGCGACACCGCCACACCAAGGACTGTAAGGATTGCCCACAGCCAATAGAAGCTCTTCAGCGACTTTTTATTTTCATTAGAACTAGTCACGAAAACTCCTTACTGAACCGTTAGCGTGCCGGACATGTATCCGAACGACGACATTGCGTAACCAAACTGACCTTCGCGTGAACTTCCACATGGGTACTCACAGTTCCATTCGTATTCACCCTTTGATCCAGTCTTGAATGAAAAGGTCACGACAAGTGGCTTCGGGTACTGACCAGCACCGATAGTCACTGGAGTGTCGGTTCCTGGGTTCGCAGGAAGCGGAACGTTAACGAAAATTCTCTTTCCAGACTGTCCGTCAATCCCCGGGTAGCCACGAAGAGTAAAGGTGTGACCAACGTTGGTGGGGTCTACGTGCGTCTTTGCAACACCGTCGAATGATGCAGTGTTACCAACGGTTCCCATCACTTGATCGAAGAAAGTGTTGTTGAGTGAACCACCACCGTCGTACTGATTGATTACAACATCGACTGTTGTGTTAGCCGGAACAGAAAGATTTTGATTCGAGTACGAAACCCAGTCTGGGTGGGTGCCACCATCTTTTCCGTGCTGTCCTGCTAGCGAATCTGGGTACGTGCTCATTGTTAATGTGCAGTGACCAGCCTGTGACGGATTGGGTACACAATTCAGAGCTGACTGATGAGGTGTTGCACTTGCGAGTGAATATCCCGCGAGTGCTAGTGCACCACCACCGAGGAGCACCGAAGCAAGGGCTATGCCTATTGCTTTCGTACGGTTCATTGGTCCCCCTTTGGACTTTGACCTATGTGTGATTTATTTCACATTTTCTTACTTAAGTAGACGATACACCTTAACAAGGTCTTAAGTTTGCATTCAACCCTGGGTGACTCCGTTACTCTCTGGTAATGACAAAAGACACAATCCGAATTCACTTTGGCTTGATTCTCGCTGAACTCATTTGCGTCCCGGCCTTTATTTTCGAGATCTCTAGGGCTCTAGGCGGCAACAGGCTCTCGTGGGCTTACGTCTTTGAATGGCCTTTCCTTGGTATTTATGCGATTTACATGTGGCGAAAAATGCTCAAGGAAGAGCGCGGCGAGGTCACAAAAACGAACGTTCAGAGCTTGCAAAATGAGGTTGACGACCCAGAACTCGCCGCCTGGAATGCCTACCTCGCCAAAGTTCACGAGGACGAGAAAAACTAGCTGCTGGCCCCAGTCAACTTTTCTGAGCCACGGTTTAGGGCTAAAAATAGGGACCCTCCGTTGCGGTTCGCCAGTCTCCTCATGATCACAATCAGACAAGGGACTGCCCAGAAATCTCCACACACCCACAGAACACCAGCCGCGAGTTGCTGCTGGTGAAATGCACCCAAAAGGGTTGTCGCGGGCATTGACATTCCTGCCATGTTCATGTTTGCCATGCCGGCCATTGGCTTCATTACGTCATACCAGGCGCTATTGGAGAAAATTGAAAGCGCCATCGCCATCACGAGCATTTCCAGCATTGTCGAAAGAACCATGAATAGCTGAAGGCGAATGCCGACTTTGTTTTTTCTTGGTGCACTCGTAACTATGAAATGAAAAAAGAAAAGACCTGAAAGCAAAAACGCTGGCTCCATTAGATAGTCCATCCCCCACCGGTTCTTCATTGAAGCATCAAAAACCGCAGGAAGGTGTGAGGTAACCATCACGACATTGAGTACTAGTGCTGCAGAAATTGGACTAACCAAAAACTTCGGAACGTGAAGGTTGCGATCAATGTTCCACCAGCGAAGTACGTGGCGGCGTTTGTTCACTGGAAGAAGCCACCACCATGATCGAGCAGTTCCCGAAAGCACTAATCCAATGGGAACCAAAAACATCACAATCACGTGACCAATCATGTGGTTCGCGAGATTTGTCATACCTGAAGCTGCAAAGGACGACGACGTCGCGAACCAAAGGCAGGCCCAAGAAAGAATTGAAGCGGCGAATTGCAATTGATTTCTACGCCTTCTACTCGGGCGACGAAGAAAGCTGAGTAGTGAGAGTGCAGTTCCAAGTATCGCAACTACGCCTAGTGGAGTCATGATTATTTCAAGCCAGCCTGATGGAGCAAGCTGATGAGCTCGTAACTTGCAGAATGCTGGCCGGCCCAGTTGGCGGGAGGATCATCACTGATAACCCAGCGAAGGTGTCCAGTTGGATCAATAATGAACACGAAGTCCGTGTGAGCACTCATCTTGTCAGTCTTTCTCTGCGAGACTGAAATTCCGTAAGAATTCCAAACAGATTCCAACGAAGGAACATTTCCTGTTACAAAATAGAAATTCTTAATCGAATCAAGATTTCTAATTTTCATGAAGTGCTTCACTGATGCAATGCCAGTGCTGTACCTATTGGTGACTACCGCCACAATATCGAGCTTGGATTTCGCCGGTAGTGAACTGGCAACTTGTTGCAACTGGTTTGCTAACAATGGGCAATCTGTCCAACACGATGGATCTAAGAATGAAAGCAAGGTGTAGTTGCCCTTGTGCTCGTTTAGCGAATAGGCCTGGCCAGATTGATCAGTCAAGGTAAATGTCGGAGCCACAGTCTTAACTGCTTGTGCTGGTCCATTGACTGCAAGAAAAATTGCATTTTCCGGCTGAGACAGTACTGTCGCCCATGCCATCGAACCGATTGAAAAAATAATCGCTGCACCAGCAAAGGCTGCAATAACCGCACCAGAAAGATTTCTCAACTCAGCGGGCAGTCGTCTTGCTAGCGCTGGTTCGTTTTCGTACTTAGGGAGTGCAGCCCAAGTGAGCGCGGCCATTGGAATAAGTGAATTCCAATCGGTTGCGAGGCCTCCCCAAAATGGTGCATCCTGCGCAGTAAACCAAAAGAAAATAGAACCAACAACGAAAGCCCACACTGGCCATTGCCAAGATTTCTTTTGTGCATTCCAAAGTCCGAATGCACAAATACCGAGCCAAAGAATGATCACGATGTTGAATCCGCCACCCATTGTTCCGCTGAGGTTTCCAATTTTTGTTGCAAACCAAGAAATCACATGGGGTTGAGGGGTTTGCGTCATGGTTTGCGTCATAGCGGTCAATGCATTTTCATTGCCACCATGCCAAAAACCGCGACCAGGCAATACCTGCAGCACTGCGCCAAGGCCCGCAATGACACTCAGAATACGAAGTGTCCACTTAGAGAAATCACTCTTAAATCGATCATAGGAAACGCAAAGCCACGCACCAGCAAGTACATAGAACAAAGTTGCGCCCGGCCAGCCAAAGAGGATTGAACTAGACGACTGAAAAATTCCACCGGCACCATTCCCGATAAGCCAGATGAGCCCAGCCCATGTCGCAGAAGCTGCACCTGCCAAGCGACTCACCTTGCCGTTTGAGACAATAAGCAGAACTGCAAATCCAATTTGGATCCACGCAGTTCCAACTGCGAGCGCAATTGGGTGCATATTCCAAAGACCGACTCCATCAAGCATTAACGAATGAAGCCAGCTTGGCGTTCCTTCGGCCATTGGTCGCACAACACCTGATGCCATGCCAAGCGGCATGGCTGGCTGAAGCTGCAAAATGCCATCAACAAGCCAAATGAATCCAAATATAAACCTGAGATACGTTCTGGCACGCGGCTCGCTGAGGCCAGCTTCGGAGAGATTGAAAAGAGCAATTCGCTTAGTAGCAAAAGACGCAGCTATCAGAACAAGGGCAATGCCAATTATCCAGAAAATCGCCGAGATGAACACTGCGTGTTTAAAAATAGAAACGATAAAGGGATTCGTGTAGCTAAATGTTGGGGCATGCGTTAACACGATGTGTGATCCTTACTTGAGAAGTTTCTCCGAAATCGAAGATAACACGCCGTTCACAAATGAAGGCGAGCCATCAGTTGAGTACACCTTGGCGAGTTCGACTGCTTCATCGAGAACAACGGCCTTGGGAGGCGCATCTTCCATCAGCATCTCTCCTACCGCCATTGTCATGACTAAGCGGTCAACAATTGCAATGCGATCAAGCGTCCAGTCAACAGCGAATTCGCTAATCAGCTCATTCGCTTTTTCTTGATTCTGTTCAGCTGAGACAAGGATCGCCACGGTGTATTCGTCGGGGCGGACACCTAGTTGATTTAGAACTTCAGCAATCGTGCGTTCTTTGATTGTTGCTTCGTAAAAGATTTCTAGCGCGCGCTCACGAGCATGATGGCGCTGCGCACCAAGTTCGCTCACTCTAGGCTCGGGTCATGTATTCACCGGTGCGGGTGTCAACTTTGATGACTTCTCCCGGACCAACGAATAATGGAACCTGCACAACAAATCCAGTTTCGAGTGTGGCTGGTTTGCGAGCACCTGAAACCCGGTCACCCTGCATTCCTGGCTCAGTCTCAGCAATAGTGAGTTCCACTGAAGCAGGAAGTTCTACTCCAATGATTTCGTCTTCGAACTGAACGAGCATTGCTTTTCCAGTTTCCTTAAGAAAGTTTGCAGCTTCACCGAGATTCTTTGAAGAAACAGGAATCTGGTCGTAAGTGTCTTGGTCCATGAATACGTAGTCATCGCCATCTCGGTATAAGTACTGTGTGTCTCGCTTGTCGATGATTGCCTGCTCGAGACGCTCGTCAGAGCGGTAGGTGCGCTCGATCACAGCACCGGTGCGGGCGTTACGAATCTTGGTTCGAACAAATGCCCCACCCTTTCCTGGCTTTACGTGCTGGAAGTCAATAACGGTGAAGAGTCCTTCATCGATCTTGATGGTGATGCCGTTCTTGATGTCACTGGTAGAAATTGCGGCCATGAGCCTAGAAGCCTTTCAAAAAGTTGCAATACCTATTCTAGGCAACCAAACGGGCCGCCAGGCATTGCTATTTGCCTAGTAATCGAACTACTGCATCAAGAGCCACGTCGTAGCTCGCTGCGCCAAAGCCGGCAATAGTCCCGTTTACTACCCCGGCCAACGTATCGACGTGGCGAAATGGTTCACGAGCGGCAGGGTTCGAAATGTGAAGTTCGACCTTGACGCCTTCGAACATTGCGAGCGCGTCTGTGAGCGCCCACGAAGTGTGGGTGAAGGCACCAGCATTAATAACAATTGCGTCGCAGTCTTTTCGAGCGGCGTGCACTGCTTCAATGAGGTCGCCTTCGAAGTTTGATTGTAAGTGTCGAACGCTGTAGCCGTGGGCCTTGGCGCCATCACTGAATCGAGCAACGTGCTCGCTAAGAGTCTGCGCCCCGTAGATCTCAGGGCTACGAGTACCCAGCTGGTCAAGGTTTGGTCCCGACAGAAGAAGAATTTGCTTGCTCATAGTTATCCTCGAAAACTTTCAATGGCTTTTGCTACAACATCTCGGTCAATACCCGGCACAACTTCAAATCCCTTGGCACCAAGTAGTACAAACGTTAGGTCATGGTGAGCCTTCTTATCGTGGCTCATTGCTTCAAGTAGTGCATCCACGCTGAAGTCACGGGGAGCGGCGTATGACAGACCAAAGAAGTCCAAGACTGCATTGTGATTGTCAATGACGTCAGTTCCAACTCGGCCGAGTGCATGAGCGAGGTGGGCAGCGAAACTGAGTCCAATGGCGACTGCTTCACCGTGGCGAAGTGCATCCTTGTTCTTCGCGAGCGAGAGAACTTCTAAAGCGTGGCCAAAGGTGTGGCCGTAATTAAGGAGCGCTCGCTCCCCGCCTTCTCGTTCATCTCCTGAAACAATTCGTGCCTTCAGTGCCACGGCCATTGTGGTGAGCTCAGCAGATGTCTGTGAGCTGAGGTCACGTGCGCTCCTGCCTTCAAGCAACCAGCACTTTGCAACTTCGCCCATTCCAGCGAGTCGCTCGCGTTCAGGAAGCGTCGCAATGGTTTCAAAGTCGCAGTAGACACCAAGTGGTTGATGAAATGCACCGACAAGATTTTTTCCAGCGCTGAGGTTTACACCAGTCTTTCCGCCAATGGCGGCGTCAACTTGTCCAGCAACTGACGTCGAAATGTTGATGAGTCCAATGCCTCGAAGATACGAAGCCGCAGCAAATCCACCGAGGTCGGTTATTGCCCCGCCACCCACTGCGATGAGAATGTCATTCCTCGACAGTCCGAGCTTGGCGATGTTTTCAAGTAACACAGACAGGCTCTGGAGCGTCTTAGCGTCTTCACCTTCAGGAACTACTAGAACGTGCTGGGTGATGCCAGTTTCGAAGTCAAACCATGGCTGAGCACGAAGCGAAGGCGAAGTGACGATGACAGCCACCTGTGCCTTTGGCGCACGCTTGGCGATGAGGTCCGCGAGGCCGCTACGAACTCCGTCGCCAATAGCAACGTCGTAGGAGCGTGCACCGAGGTCAACGGTGATGTTCATGTCAAGCTCCCGGCAACGATGAGAATCTGATTCTTCACGTCTTCTAGTGTTCCCGAAGCATCAACGCGTGCGCGTGATACCTCTTCATAGAAGGGGGCACGAGCTTCTCTCATGAGTTTCAGTAATTGACCAGGGTTGCTATCAAGTAGCGGACGATCGGTGCCCCCGAGACGAGGAGTTATCTGCTCGTCCTTAGTGTCAAGCCAAACAGTGGGGGCGGCTTTCAGTGCAGTACGCGACTTTTCAAAAGTGACGATTCCTCCACCTGTTGAAACAACACCTTCAGAAGTAAGAGCTTCTTCTAGTGCTTCGAATTCAAGTTCACGAAATGCAGGCTCGCCCTTTTCACGAATGAAGTCGCCAATGGAGCATCCGGCTTTTTTCACAATTACGTCATCAGTGTCAACGTGCTGACACTTCCACTCTGCACTGAGCATTCTCGCCACGGTGGACTTGCCTACTCCGGGCAGCCCAACGAGTACGAGGCGTGCCACGGTTATTCCGGTCGTGCTTTAGACGCTGTAGAACCTAGGTTGGCGAGGTAACTGGCGTGGTTGCGTGTGAACTCTTCGACTGAGTCGCCACCGAACTTGCGAACTGCTTCGTTCGCAATCACGAGCGCCATCATTGCTTCAGTAACAACACCAAGTGCTGGCACAGCAGTCACGTCAGTACGTTCCTTGAAAGAAACTGCAGTTTCACCAGTGGCCACGTCAACAGTTTCAAGAACTGGACGATTCAAAGATGAAAGGGGCTTCATGGCAACCTTCGCAATAACTGGAGCTCCAGAAGTAATGCCACCTTCTAGTCCTCCGGCATGGTCACTCTTTCGCTTGTAACCGCCACCAGATTCGTTTCCTTCGTCAACAGCAATGGCATCGTGCGCAACGCTGCCGCGCTGTGAAGCCTGAGCCATACCGTCACCGATTTCAACTGCCTTCACTGCTTGGATGCTCATGAGGGCACCAGCGAGAAGTCCGTCCATTTTTCGGTCCCAGTGCACGTGGCTGCCAAGTCCAACTGGGCAACCGTAGGCAATGACTTCGACAATGCCGCCAAGTGAGTCGCCCTCTTTGGCGGCGGCTTTGATTTCAGCGATCATGGCGTCTTCAGAAGACTTGTCAAAACAACGAACTTCACTGTCATCAACCTTGTCGAGGTCACCTGGAATCGGACGAGCGTCACTTGGCGTAGCGACTGATCCAATGCGCACAACGTGGCTAAGGATGTCAATACCAATTGTTGAGAGAAGCGCCTTAGCGAATGATCCAGCAACAACACGGGCTGCAGTTTCACGAGCACTGGCGCGCTCTAGAACGTCTCTCGCGTCATCGAATGAGAACTTCTGCATACCAACGAGGTCAGCGTGTCCAGGTCGTGGTGTTGTGAGCTTGTCACTTGGTGTTCCAGGAGCGGCGGACATTTCCTGTTCCCACTTAGGCCACTCAGAGTTGAGAATTTCCACACACACCGGTGAACCGAGGGTGCGCCCGTGTCGGACTCCTGCGGTGATTCGAATTTCATCGCGTTCAAAACGCATGCGTGGTCCGCGGCCATAACCAAGACGGCGACGAGCTAGTTCATCACCGATTTTCTCCATGGAGACAGGAAGTCCGGCGGGAAGTCCTTCAATGATGACCGTTAAAGATGGGCCGTGGCTTTCACCAGCTGTTAGGTAGCGCAACATTTAACAATTCTAGGGCAACGCCCTAGGGCCTAGGACTCTTCAGAGTAGAAGGGGTTAACGCCTGAAGCGTGGTCAGTTACGTCAATAACTTCAGTGAGTTCAGGAATCGCGTCACGAAGCGTTGCTTCAATACCCTGGGTGAGGGTCATGCGGCTCATTGAGCACCCCTGACAGCCACCAGACATCTTGATGTAGGCAATTTTCTTGTCTTCATCAAGTGCCACGAGGTCTGCACGACCACCGTGCGAAGCAATTGAAGGATTGACGTGCTGTTCGAGAACGCTGATGGCGAAGGTTGCTGTTGGACCTTCGAGTCCAATAGCGAGAATGTCCGCAGGAACGCCTGGGTTTAGTTCTTCAGAAGTCGGAATGTTTGGGTTAACGAGAACAAGTCCACCGCCACCTTCGCTTGCGAACTCCAGACGACTGCCACGAAGACGCTCAATGCTCTTCGCGGGAATCACAATGCTCACACCGCCGTCAACGCCAATGGCTGATCCTTCAGGTGCTTCGCTCAGTTCAGAGAAATAAAGGTCGTAGGCGTAGCCTGCTCCGCGTGTTCCTGTTACCTCTACATAGAGTCCCATGGTGTCGCCATCACCCTCAGCACTGAGTGCGTCGAGGACCACGTTGCGGGCCTCATCGGTGAGCTTCAAGATATCAAAAGTTTCGACTGTAGTCATGCGCACCAGTCTAGAGGTGCCGGGCCCAGACCCCTGCGCCTACTAACGTTTTCCTTATGACTTCTATCCCCACAGACGCCCACGAGTGGTTCAGCTTTGAAGATGAGACCCGCAAGCGGATCTACATGTTCGACATCACATTTCTAGAAAGCAACTGGTCGTGCATCTTTGGTTCTGGTTGCAAGGGTGTGCTTGACGAAGACGCCAGCAACCTCGTTCAGGGATGCTGCAGTTACGGTGCACACTTCAGTGATGAAAAAGACCGCAAGCGTGTTGAAAAAGCAGCGAAGCGTCTCACCGATGACCAGTGGCAGTTCAAGTCCAAGGGCAAGAACGGAACGACAAAAACTAAGAAGAACGGTGAGATGGTCACGCGTCTCGTTGACAACGCCTGCATCTTCCTTAACAGACCTGACTTCAAGCGTGGTCCAGGTTGTGCGCTCCACGTACTTTCAATGGACACAGGCGAAAGTTACATCCCGCTAAAGCCAGAGGTGTGTTGGCAGCTGCCACTGCACCGTGATGATGACACCATGGACAATGGTTGGATCATGACGCGCATTGCTCAGTGGGACCGCAGTCACTGGGGCGAAGGTGGAGATGACTTTCACTGGTGGTGCACTGCAGACGATCTTGCTTTCGTAGGAAAGACTCGCGTCGTTGATTCAATGGCCGAAGAACTTGCAGCGATGGTTGGCAAAGACGTCTATGCAAAAGTACTTGCGTACATGAATGACCGCGCTGCAAAACCTAAGGGTACGTTCCTACCCCACCCAGTTCTTCGTAAGAAGAATTAGCCCTCAGCAGCGAGAGGATCTTCTTCGTTAAAAGAAGGTCGTGGCAATGATCCAAGAATTTCGTCGTATCGATCTTCTTCGGCCATGCACCACTCAGCGTGGATGTCTTCGGGTGCCGAACCACATTCGTCGCACTTAGTTGCACGAGGTCCAGTGGACTGCTTTAGTTCGCGAGCCTCTACAAAACGGCGGTGGCGTCCTTTTTTCACAACAACTCCTCACTGGTTACGGGCCATATCTGGCGGTAACCGCGGTGCAGCGCCAACTACACCGAGAAACCATGATACCAACTGGGCGAAGGCTCCAAACCCCTAGCATTCAATGTATGAGCGATGCCTTTAATCCCAACGACATGATCCTTCGATTCCGTGAGAGGGCTGAGGCTGTGCGCAAACGTGGCCTACCCCCGGTGGAAGGCCCCGAGCGCCAGATGTTCATGGATGCAGCGAAGCTCGACTTTCAGGATTACGCAATGTTGGGAGATGCTGTTGCAACCCTTGAAGATGGAATCTTGCGACTCGAGATTGATTTACGTCCGCAGAGCTAAGGCAGTGTGCCAGTAACAACACTGATGCGAATCGTCGCAGCGTTCAGCGTCGCTAAGCCCTTCGCCAGAAGCGTCGAAGCATCCGCACGAAGTGCAGGATTAATTCCAGCTTTGTAGCACTGATTCGCCCCTGCGCCTAAATCTGTATAGGCACTCGAAAGAAGATTGCTTGACTGACTATCTGGTGTCGGAAGTGAAGCATTCGCAGATTCCACGTCAGTTAAAAAGACGCCACACACGGTGTGTAAATCATTTACTCCTAAAGCAGGATTTGCCAGATCCTTGATAGTGACCTTGGCGTCATGCACGACTGTTTTTAGGTTGTCTGAAAGGTTGCTCTGCTTCACCCAGTTGCTCAATGCTGCGTTAAGAGTGATTGTTCCACAGCCACTCAGCACAGCACCGCACAGCAGTAACGCAACTACCCGCTTAATCATGCAAGTACAACGAGGTGCATTTGTTTGCGACCACGTCGAACAACCATGTAGCGATCATGGAGAATGCTTGTCGTATCAACAGGCTGAGCAGCATCAACGCGCTGGTTGTTTATGTACACGCCGCCTTGTTCAAGGAAACGTCGCGCCTCACCCTTCGAGCTCGCAAGTTCACAGCGCACAAGTAGATCAACAATGTCAATACCAGCGCTGAGTTCGCTTCTCGTCATCTTTGATGATGGAGCGTCTGAGACCACTTGTAGCAACGTCTTTTCATCCAGTGACGCAATCTCTTCACTGAAGAGTGCTTCTCCTGCGCGCTCGGCGTTCTTGGCGGCATCTTCGCCATGCACCAGAGCCACGACTTCGTTTGCGAGTGTGCGCTGCGCCGCTCGTTCTTGTGGCGCTGACTTTATTGCATCATCGAGACTACGAATCGTGTCGTGATCGAGGAACGTGAAGTAACGGAGCAACAGTGGGGTCATTGCGTCATCAGCGTTAAGCAGGTACTGGTGCATTTGAAATGGTGACGTTCGCTCAGCGTCGAGCCAAACGTTTTCACCCGATTCAGTTTTTCCAAACTTCGTGCCGTCCGCTTTAAGGAGCAACGGCGAAGTGATGCCAGCCCCTGATGGCTTACCTGTGATTTTTCGAATGAGCTCTGTTCCCATGGTGATGTTCCCCCATTGGTCAGATCCACCCAGTTGCACGGTGCAGTCATGATCAATGTTGAGTCGAAGGAAGTCGTAAGCCTGAAGCAACATGTACGTGAATTCAGTAAATGAAATTCCAACATCGTCACGGTCGAGTCGACTCTTTACTGAGTCTTTAGCAATCATCTGATTAACAGTGAAGTGCTTTCCTGTGTCTCGAAGAAAGTCCGTGAGAGAAAGCTTGGTCAGCCAGTCAGCATTGTTAAGAAGCAAACCTTGCGCTTTTCCGGCCGCTGGGCTGAAGTCCAGAAAACGAGACAATTGGCTTCTAATGCCGTCAATGTTTTCTTGAAGTTGCTCGTCGTTAAGTAGCGGTCGCTCTACTGCTTTGAAGCTTGGATCTCCAATGAGTCCAGTCCCCCCACCCGCGAGCGCAATCGGCCGGTTACCGGCTTGTTGAAGACGGCGAAGGTTGAGAATTTGAATGAGACTGCCAAGGTGAAGGGACGAAGCAGTCGGGTCAAAGCCGATGTATGCCGTGACGCCACCCTTTGAGAGACGGTCGAGAACCGCGTCATCAGTCACCTGATGGACAAGTCCGCGAAACCTCCAGTCGTCACGAATATTCATAGACACATCCTAGAAGAGCGCAACAACTCGCTAGGACCACTTATCTGTCACGACCGTAAGGCCAACTGTAGACATCAGATGTGACGAGCGATGCAGGTTTGTCCGTGAGTACTTCCATCAGCCAACTCTTCTTATAAGAAGGTGGCTGCATATGTAGAGGTGGCTTCATGGTGATAATTACTGACGTGTGGGCAGGAATGTTGAAGGACATCGCCCCAGAATCTGTGGTCCAAAAGCCAACCGGGTGTCCACTACCAATAACCGACATCACGTGAGGAGTGATCGCTGTATTGGTGTTGTTCGTAATCTTCAACACCACCGGGTTCATCAGTTGATTGAATGATGAAGAGCCATAGCTGAGCACCGAGATGTTGAGCGGAGCACTCACAAACGCAACTCCTGCAAAGACTGCGGCTAGTAAGGCAGGTAAAGCCACTGCCCCGTAGTGCAGCCATCTGTTTTTCAGACTTAACCAAGCTTCTGGAACTCGATCTGTTGACAGCACCATCACAAACGCAGCCGGCGCGAAGTCGACTAAGTAACTAGAGAGACTGCGACTCGGGATGAACAAAACCAGAGGTAGCGCGAAGAGCCAGATGCGCTTGGCAACTGGATACCAGTAGACAAAAGTAAGGAGCAGCGAGACAAGTGCTAGCAATCCAGCAATCTGTAGGTCCATTGGATGAACTACGTGCACAAGTCCATGGGTCGCTATGGATACCAGGCCCTGTCCGTCAGGCACAAGTGGTTGAATCATTGGCAGGAGCGCACCGTGAAGCCATGCACTTGGCGACCAGATAATGAATGGAAGGTTTATCGCAAAAAAAGTTCCAGCGACAAAGCTCGCATATCGCACAGTTGTCTTTAGCGGGGCTAGGTCGTGGTGCGACGCTTCTATCCAAATTCCTACAATAAAAAATGGAACGCAGAACCATGGTGTCTGTTTTATAGAACAGGCAATCCCGAGTGATACTGGGCCTAGCCAGCGTGTCCAGCGCGCTCCTTGGTGGAGAACAAAATCATCCCAGCAGTACGCAGCGAGCATGAGGAATGGAATAAAGAGTGCATCGGTTCCACCAAACGTATACATGAAGGTGAATGCGGATGCGAGAAGTAAAAGCGGTGCTAGCCACTTTGCGTACCACGGTGAAATTTTGTAAAAAAAGGTTGCAGCACAAATCCAAGCGAATAGATCGAGCCAGTCTGTTGCGAGGTGGTGGATTCCGAGTAGCTGAAGCGGAGCCTGAAGAAGAAAGGAACCGGCTGGGTACGAAACTTGATTGACATACGACCCACTAAGTGTGTATGTCCAGTAGTCGCTGGCGTGATTAAGAAGTAGATGTGCAGCAGTAAATTTCTGACTGTAGGGATTAATTCCACTGACGAGAAGTTGCGTTGCTCGCTGACTAAATGCTGCGGCATCGGTACTGAAGTAGGTATTTGTTGCAAGTATCGGGCCGTTTGCAAGCAGCACCGTTACAACACTTGCACCAAATGAAATGTGCTCCAAAGCAATGTGATACTTATAGGGCGCAACCCAGACTGCGACTATGCCAATGAGGCCAATCAGCGTAATCAGTGGGCCCACAAAGCTAAATCCAGACCACGAAGACCATGATCCAAATGCATTTGTTCCCGCCGAAACGATTGCGAGCCATACAAACGACCAAATTGCCCGAGACGAAATTGAGAAACGTTCAGGCAGCATTGCTTACAACCCGGAACTCGAGGAAGGAAAGTGAGTTTGTAGCCACAGCACAAAGGTATGCCAGATTCCTGAGATTTCAGCGATGCCTATGAGAACTAATAACGCCCCACCGATTTGGCCTATCAACTTCGCATTGCGCCGTAGCCAGGATGAAACTCCGACCATCCATTCAGTCGCAAGTGCCGCTACAACAAATGGAAGTCCGAGCCCGAGGCAGTACACAAAGGCGAGTACTGATCCTCTAAATGCTGTGGCACCACTTGATGACGCAGCTAGACCGAGGATTGCTCCAAGTGTTGGTCCAATGCATGGCGTCCATCCGAGAGCGAAGGTAAAACCGAGAAGTGCTGCACCAGCAACAGTGGCTCGTGGAAGAAAGTGAATCCTCCGTTCGCGCTGCAATAGATTCGATGGCCACCATCCAGCAAAGAACATTCCAAGCAGGACCGTTACAACGCCAAAGACCACTTCAAAGGCTCGCTGATGAATGCGAAGCTGAACGCCAAGCTGACCAAAGAGTGCACCAAGGCTGACGAAGACAACCGCAAAACCGAAGATGAACGCGAGTGAACCCACTACTGCGCGTCCTCGTCCACTGCTCTTAGAGACAGTTCCAGTGGCGCCACCTAAGAATGCGAGGTAACCAGGAAGAAGTGGCAACACGCACGGCGAAACAAAAGAGATAAGGCCCGCAGCGAATGCAAACGGCATCGCCGCAATGATTGAACTCGGAAGTAGCGCTAGCAAACTAAGTCCTCAATGAGGTCAGCAACTTCTTTGTTCCACTGTTCGTGCGACAAAACATTAATTGTGCGAGCTGGCACGTGAGCAACAACAACACTCAGTCCTTTTCGCTTAAGCCCCGCAGAAATTGCTTCATCGAGTTCACCAAGTGAGCGAGCATCTGAGCTGTGGTGACCAAATGCCTGCGAGATTTTTGCGAGGTCGTGACTACGTGGAGTTCCAAAGAGTTTTTCGAACTGGTCATTGTCGAGAGTCTGGGCCTGAGTAAGGAAGTTAAAGATGCCTCCGCCTCGGTTGTCGGAGATAACGAGAACACAGCTGGACGTGTCGTCCCCTGTTCCATCGACGAGTCCAGAAACATCATGCAACATTGTGACGTCACCTATGTAACCAATGGCCTTGTCGCCACTCGCAACACCGAGGACCGTGGAAACGACTCCGTCGATCCCATTGGCACCACGATTAGAGAAGGTTGGAGCTCGTCGAGGCTCTGACCACCACTCAACATCTCGCACTGGCATTGATGATCCAACCACGAGTGCGACATTGTTTTCATTTGCGTGATGCACTACTCGACGAGCCACCAATTGTTCGCTCAGTAGTGCAGATGGTGTCTCAGAAACGCGGAGCCAATTACCTACGCGAGTTGAAGCTTCATTCCAGAGCTCAAGGTATGCAGCGTCACTCGATTTTTCTGCAACCGGACATGCATCGAGGTGCTTGGAAACAAGTCGGTCGGGGTCTGCCACGAACCTCTCGCCCACGGACCATACTGGAACCTTCCAATTGCGGAGCACTTCACCGAGAACCTTCGATGACGGAATGCCACCCACACGAAGGACTAAGTCAGGTTTCACTTTTTCTACGAACTGCTGTGATCGAAGCAATGGATCGAAGTAGCTAAGAGTGTTCTGCGTCGTTACGTCACTGATCACAACCCAGCCTTGCTCTTTTAACTGCGCAGCGAACTGTGCACCACCTGCACCCACGACACAAAGAACTTTCTGTTGCGAGATAGCTTCACTGCTAACTGGCTTACTAACCACTGCTTCACTTGCTACGTGAGGTGGGATTTCAAGAGGTGTAGCAACCAGAGGCTCCACGAAAGCGAGATTCATGTGAACGGGCCCTGCATTGACTCCACATGAGGAAGTAATTGCAGAGTGTGCAGTTGCCCTCCACGATGAGACCATTTCTTCAGATGCCACACCAGGTTCAATAAATTCTCTGACCATGTCGCCAAAAAGCTTGTGTTGATTAATAGTTTGTGGCGCCCCAACACCGTGCAGTTCTGGTGGTCGATCAGCAGTTAAAACCAACAGCGGAACAAATGCTTGATCAGCTTCTGCGACGCAGGCGTGCAGCTCAGCTGCAGCAGTCCCACTAGTGACGATGATTGCCACGGGCTGCTTGGTCACGAGAGCCCTGCCAATTGCGAAGAAGCCAGCACTTCGCTCATCAATTCGCACGTGGAGCGTGAGTTCTTTTCGAGCACTGGCGGCAAGAGCCAGAGGTGTGGAACGCGATCCTGGACAGATAACTACGTCGCGAAGTCCGCTAGCAATCCACTCATCGAACAAAGTTGCACAGAACGTCGCTTGGAGCTCGCTCGTGGTCGGTACGCTTTGTTGCAATGTCACTCCTAAGTATCCAGAAATCAGGCTCCGGGGAACCAATCCTCTGGTTGCACGGATTCACCCAAACGAGGGACTCCGCACACATCTTTAGATACATTCTGGCAGGAACTAACGAAGTCTTGACCGTTGACCTGCCCGGGCATGGATCAGCGAGTGATGTCACCGCATCACTCAATGAAACAGCCGATTTAATAGCTGAAATCCTTCCTCCAGAACCAATCGCTCTCGGTGGCTACTCAATGGGTGGTCGTATTGCTCTGCATGTTGCATTGCAGCATCCCGGTCGTATTTCAAAACTCATTCTCATAAGTGCAACACGAGGAATTGGCGACAAGGTTGAACGAGAGGAGCGCCGCGAACGCGATGATGACCTTGCTGAGCGCATCATCAGTCTCGGTAGCGAAGAATTCATTGAAGAGTGGTTAGCAAAGCCAATGTTCGCAACACTCCCCTTCGACCCCGCAGAACGCACTGCACGCAGCACTGATGCGCAAGGTATGGCTAATTCATTACGTAGCGCTGGAACAGGAACCCAGGAGTTCTTGTCACCTCGACTTGGTGAGATCGAGGTCCCGACACTCTGTATAGCTGGATCACTCGATAAGAAGTTCGTTGGTGAAGGCAATCACCTGGCGCAACGAATAAAAAATGGCTCGCTCGAAGTCGTTGAGGACGCCGGGCACGCAGTTCATTTAGAGAAGCCTGAAGAAGTTGCGAGACTTGTCGCGAAATTCCTTAACGAAGAGTTGTAAAAAATGTGATGGTCGTTACCAGGCCAACGATTAGTTGTGCTCGAGCTGAGATCATCAACATCGGCAGAAGTTCTCGACCTTGCTTGTTTGAAAATGCCAGTTTGAGTGCAGGAAAATAAACAGCAACTGCAATCACGGCCGTGATCCACTGACCACCCACAACGAATCCTGCACATAGCATCGCAATGCAAAGAACGTAGAGCCACTTGGCCTTGTCACGACCTAGTCGTGCCGCAAGTGTTTTCTTTCCAGAGACTTGGTCTCCGGTGATGTCTCGCATGTTGTTTGCCTCTAACAACGCACAGGCCATGGTTCCCGCCGCAAGGCCAAACCACCAAGCCTTTGCTGGAATGTTTTGGTGTTGCGCGTAAGCAGTTCCAACAGTCGCTACGAAACCGAAATACACCATTACAAAAACTTCACCAAGTCCCATGTAGCCATAGGGCTTAGGACCACCGGTATAGAACCAAGCTGCGATGATTGCTGTTAGTCCAATGAGAACTAACCACCACGATGTACGAGCACTCAGCTCTAGACCAGCCAGGGCTGCAACGAAGAACCAGGCGAAGGCTCCGTTTCGTACTGCTTTGGCCGGAACCAGCTTTGAAGCAGTAAGACGAAAAGGACCAACACGTACTTCGTCAGTTCCTTTGATGCCGTCAGAGTAATCATTGGCGTAATTAACACCAATCTGTAGTGCGAGTGCTACCACTGCGCAGAGAACTGTGTTGACCCATTCGATGCTGAGTGGGCGCACCAATGTTGCTCCAATGGCTACCGGAACAATTGCTGCTGGCAGTGTGCGCGGACGAGCTGCCAGTACCCAGCGCTTTACGCTGCCTGGAGCTTCGCTCATGGACGCTTCGGGAACTTCGAGAAATCAGGCTTGCGGTGTTCTACGAAAGCATTGCGACCTTCTTGTCCTTCTTCAGACATGTAGAACAACATCGTTGCGTCACCAGCCAGTTGCTGCACTCCAGCGAGCCCGTCTTCAGCAGCGTTGAATCCTGCCTTCAACATACGAAGCGCCATTGGTGAAAGTGTCAAGATTTGACGACACCACGCAATTGTTTCTTTCTGAAGATCAGCCAGTGGCACAACAGTATTTACGAGACCCCAGTCGAGGGCGGTCTGTGCGTCGTACTGGCGACATAAGAACCAGACTTCTTTAGCTCGCTTAATGCCAATGGTGCGAGCAAGCAGCGACGAACCATATCCACCATCGAATGATCCAACCTTTGGACCAGTTTGACCGAAGCGTGCATTGTCTGCGGCAATGGAAAGGTCGCATACGAGGTGGAGGATGTGTCCTCCACCAATTGCGTATCCAGCGATTTGTGCAATCACTGGCTTTGGAAGACGGCGAATTTGAATCTGAAGATCAAGAACGTTAAGGCGACCAACACCTTGCTTAGCAACTTCATCGTCACCAATGTAGCCATCGTCACCGCGAATCTTCTGGTCGCCACCACTACAAAAAGCATCTGGTCCAGCACCAGTCAAAATGATTGCCCCAACAGAGATGTCATCACGAGCGACAGAGAAAGCGCGCTCTAGCTCGAACAGCGTTTGTGGTCGAAAAGCATTTCGTCGTTCCGGGCGGTTGATCGTAATACGAGCAATCCCCTCACCTACTTCGTAGATGATGTCGGTGTAGTCGCCCTTCTTTTCAAATGTAGGAAGGGGTGCAGAGCGAAACTGCTCGACAGGGTCAATTGGCAATCCATGAATAACGGTCTCAGACATAGAGACCACGCTACCTGCCTGTTAGACCGGCGCTACAACTAGTCCCGGAGTGGCCTTTTCTACAGGGCGAACCTCGTGATTATGGATTCGCTCAGAGAGCTCGGCCTGAACACCAGCGTAGGCAGGGTCGTTAAAGAGGTTCACACGCTGGAGCGGGTCGTCAATCAAGTTGTAAAGCTCACCCTCGTTGCCGTTGTGGACAGTTCCCTTTTGGTACTCAGTGAGCATGAACTCATTGGTGAGTGCGGTGCGAACGTGCACCGAGACGCCAAAGAGGTCTGAGTCCCATTCCGTAATTGTTGCGTCAAAGTTTCGCTGCTTGGCGTCTTCGTTATTTACTGGCAGCGGTCCTGCTTCAACGTATGCAGGAGTTGGTAGTCCCGCAACTTCCATAAACGTTGCAGCCAGTGATACGAGACTCACGGGAGCACCGACCACTGCAGGAGGAGTGTTTGAAGATGGCGCTGGCTTCCAGATAAGTGGAAGACGCATAAGACCATCAACGTGATAGGCACCCTTGAAGAGAAGACCGAAGTCACCACCTAATTCGCCGTGGTCCGTTGTAAACACAATGTCCACATCGTCAGTCCAACCCTTGGCTTCGATGGTTTTCAGAACTCGGCCAATGGCTTCGTCGATGAGTTCAATCTCGACTGCATTCAGCGCTGTAATTTCTCGAAGTTGATCAGCGGTAAGTGAAGAGGGCACCCAGTGCTTTGGTGCTTCGTAGTTACTCACCAATTTGCCGTCGTACCAAAGGCGCCAGTGCGCAGCCTTCTGGTCTAGAAGTGCTTCGCGCTCTGACGCTGCTTCTGGATAATTCTCAGGAAGCGGAACATCTTTCCAATCGATTCGACCTACTTCAGACTTCGGTGGATCCCACGGGTGGTGAGGATCCGGGAAACTCATCCAGCAGAACCAGTCCGAGTCTTCGTTCTGTTGTTCTAGCCAGTTAATTGTTCGATCAGCAATCCAGTCGGTGTGATACAGCTCTTTAGGAATGTTGTTTGACCAAGCTTGGACTGCACCGGTGTCGCCACCACCCATGTCATTGACGTTCAGTTCAATATTGAGGTTCGGGTAAAAACTGGCCAGGTATTCAGGGTGCTCTTCGGTGATGAACTTTCCATAATGAAGGGTCCTAGCGATGCCATGAGTTGCGAATTCCATGTGATCGAATCCACGGTGAGGGCCCATTCGTCCGTCAAACCAAGGTTGTTCAACCGTCGGAATTCCAAGTTGCGCAAATGAGTTCTCAGCAAAGCGGCCAAAGACGTCAAGGAAAGGCTCAAAGTGTGACTTTCCAATAAGGGCAGTTGCGTAGCCAGCGTCATGGAGCTCTTCAGCAAATGATGGAGCGTCGACGCGAAGTGCAACACCATTCATCCAGGCACCGTGAGTGGTTGGAAACTGGCCAGTCAACATTGACGCCCGTGACGGCATGCAAACAACAGACGATGGCTGGCAGCGCTCGTAGCGAATGCCCTCTTTGGCGAGTTTGTCGACAACTGGTGTACGAGCAATTGTTCCGCCGTTGGCACCTACGGTGTCGTAGCGCTGTTGGTCAGTTGTAATGAAAAGAATTTTGCGTCCCATGATTACTTCTTCACTTTCTGCTCTGCGATTTCTTTAATTTTCTCTAGTGCTCCCATTGTTCCAGCACCAATGAGAAGCGCGAGCACTTCTGGCTCTGCGGTTGTTGAGTAAATGCACAATGTGTCATTCGGTGCGATTTCAATTACGTCAATGATTCCGTAGTGAAATTTGTACAGTGGCGCTGTGATTTTGTAAGCAAACCTGCGAAGTGTCGGGTCAACGGTCAGAATTTCTTCAGGCATGTCCACGCCCATTGAAACAGTGATGACGCGGATTCGTGTTTCTGGGTCATAGGTTGCCTTGATGATGCCGGGAAACCAGTCAGGTTGCGACTCAGGGACTTTGATGATGTCCCACACCGTGTCAGGATCTGCCGCAATACGTATATGTTGTCGAATCGATGCCACACATCCCCCTTGGACGTTCATAACTTAGTCTCAGAACCCGTAAGGTTTGTGCGTGCAAAGTTTGTTAGCCATTGACCTTCCTCTCGGCAAAGCCCTTGCTCGCGCACTCCTTGACTGTGTGAGCAAAGAACAAGCATTCTGCGTTCTAGATCAACGCCTTTCGCCACGTAGACGTGAAGAAGATCTAGCTCTCTTAGGTGCGACCTCCGTTCTCACGAGCGATGGAATGCAAGTAATTGCTTCAGGACGATCGGTTGAAGACGGCACCGGACTCGTAATGCTCACCTCAGGTTCGAGCGGCACTCCAAAGGCCGCAGTGCACACGTGGGACGCGCTTCGTGCGAGTGCTCGCATCACGCAAGCAACGCTGCGTGGTGTTGAGCCGCCAGTTTGGTATCCGTGTTTGCCGGCCAATCACATCGGTGGACTCGCGGTTCTACTTCGAGCACTGTTAAGCGATGCCACGCTTGTCTGGGGAGACGTTGATGACTTATCAGCTGGTGTCTCTAAGGGTGCAACGCACATTGCGGTTGTTAGAACGCAACTAGCTCGCCACGATCTAAGCGGATACAAAACAGTCCTGCTCGGTGGTGCTCGCCCACCAGCGGGAGTCCCGAGCAATGTTGTAACAACATGGGGGATGACCGAAACAGGTTCAGGAATTGTCTATGACGGCTTCGCACTTCCTGAGGTGCAGCTCTCAGTACTTGATGGTGAAGTCATTGTTAAAACTCCTACGTTGTTCTCCTCGTATCGCGACGCCCCACGACCAAGCGTTAGCGGACCCGACGGAGCTACCGATTGGTTTCCAACGGGAGACGCTGGTGAAATCAACGATGGGAAGCTTTCCATTCATGGCCGCATTGGCTTTGTCATAAATACGGGTGGCGAAAAGCTTTGGCCTGAAGACCTTGAAGCGGTGCTCATGTCACTCGACGCTATTAACGATGTAGCAGTAACTGGTGTTGAGGACCCTGAATGGGGCCAGCGAGTTGTGGCGCTCGTTGTTTCGAACGGTCAGAAAATTGATGACGCAATTACTAGCATTGCAAGCGAACGAATTGGTCCTTGGGCTAAGCCCAAAGAGATTCGTTACGTTGCTGCGATTCCACGAACCGCCAATGGCAAGATTCGCCGAAGCGAACTTACGTACCTGAATTAACGACGCCACCTGTTGGTTGCGTCGTCGTGCCGCCATCGACGGTAATTGTTTGACCCGTTACCCACGATGTTGTGTCACTGACGAGTGCGAGCGCAACCGACGCAATGTCATCTGGCTCACCGAGGCGCTTCAGTGGGATGTGGCGAACGACCTTCTCTTCATTCTTTTCCCAAAGTTCTCGAGCTAGCTCGGTGCGCACCAGTCCCGGTGCAATTGCATTAACGCGAACATTAGGCGCCAGCTCCCATGAGAACTGCTTGGTTAGGTGAATGACCGCAGCCTTTGAAACGTTGTACCAACCAATGCCAGGTTCTGGCATGAGCCCACCAATAGAAGCAATGTTTAGAACGACTCCACCGTGGTCCTTCATCCATTGATGCCACGCCGCAGCAGTGTGCGTAACGATTGACATCTGATTCACTTCCACAGTTTTTTGCATCTGAGAATCACTGATGTCGACTAGTGGGCCGAAGTATGGATTCGTTGCTGCATTGTTCACCAGAATGTCGATTGATCCGAACTTGGCAATCGTGTCACTAACTACTCGGTCCGCGTCACTTCTTGATCCCACGTGCGCCACAACCGCCGCCACGTTTTCGTGGTCGCTGAAAGTCGCGAGCGCCTCGTTGAGGTTTTCCTCTTTTCTAGAAGAGATAACAACCTTGGCACCGTTGTCATGGAGCGCATGAGCAATGGCAAGGCCAATTCCTCTACTTGCGCCAGTAATTAGTGCAACTTTTCCATTTAGATTTGTACTCATACGTGAAAGATTAGGCCACTCACTACGCTGAGGATGTGACAAATCGACTCCAGGGCGCTTCCAGCGCATACTTGCACCAGCACGCAGAAAATCCCGTGGACTGGTGGCCCTGGGGCCCTGAAGCGCTCGAAGAAGCAAAGAGGCTCGATAAGCCGATCTTTCTTTCCATTGGATATGCCGCGTGTCACTGGTGTCACGTCATGGCGCACGAATCATTTGAAGATGAAGCAATCGCCCAGCAGATCAATGAGTCATTCATTCCCATAAAAGTTGACCGAGAAGAACGCCCCGACGTTGACGCTTTTTATATGGCGGCCACACAGCTTGTGTCTGGCCACGGCGGATGGCCAATGTCCGTGTTCTTGCTTCCTGACGGCAAACCCTTTCTCGCCGGCACCTATTACCCACCGACTGACCGACACGGACAAGTGGGATTTCCGAAACTTCTAACTGCGCTGAGTGAAGCCTGGGCATCACAACGTGCGGTGGTGGAAGAACAAGCTCACAAACTTTCCGAAGCTCTTGAGCGCGAAATTGCATTTGTTGATCACTTGAAAGTTCATGACGCGGTAGTTGACCTCAAAGTTGTCCGCCAGAAACTCCGCGACGAACTTGTCAAGAATTCCGATCCTCTCGGCGGATTTGGTGGAGCTCCTAAATTCCCTCGCCCCTCGTACGTCGAAGCACTCCTCGAATTCAATGACCTCGAAACTAAAGAAGTCATCGCTACGACCCTGAACGCCATGTCCAGAGAGGGCATGTACGACCATCTCCGTGGTGGGTTTGCTCGCTACAGCGTTGACGCCGAGTGGCACGTTCCTCACTTCGAAAAGATGCTCTGCGACCAAGGTCTTCTCTCGAGGGCGTATTTGCAAGCAGCCAAGCACGAACCAGCGAGCGAATGGCGCGCTGTAGCGATTGACACTATTTCCTTTGTGCTGAACGATTTGCGGATCGAAAAAGGATTCGCCTCATCACTCGACGCAGATGCCGGTGGCGAAGAAGGCTCGCACGTGACCTGGACTCCAGGCGAAGTGACCGACGCACTGGGCAGTGAAGCGTTAGCCAAGCAAATTTGTCAGCGCTATCGCATCAGCGAACCTGGATTATTTGAAGGTAAGTCAATCCCACGACTAGCAAGTGGCGAACCATTTGTCGAGCCAGAGGAACTTAGCCAAGCGCTTGATGCATTGCGGCGCGTTCGTTCTTCACGAATCCAGCCAGGCCGAGATGAAAAAGTCATCTTGGAATGGAATGCCATGTTCGCATCTGCGTGTCTTAGAAGTGATGACGCAGCGCTCATTGCAGAAGGAACCGCGCTACTCACTTCGCTACAAACTTCACACTTCTCTAACAAGACGTGGTGGCGAACAGAAAACTTGCAAGCGCACGCCACTGCGAGTGACCTTGCCTGGTTGCTGGACGCCTACATCGACGCGTTTGAATGCACTGGTGATGATGCGTGGACCTCACTCGCCAGCGAACTTGCTGCGTATCTGGTGGAGCACCACTGGGACGGTGAAATTCCGAACGCTAAAAACCCAAATGTCGGACAGGGTTTCTTTACCCAGAGCAACCACGTGCAAGACCTCCCCTCTCGTCCAAAGGAAGTCTTTGATGGGGCAACGCCGTCAAGTCACGCAGTTGCTTGTCGCGCTCTTGCTCGCCTCGCACTCTGTCTTGGTGACAACAATCTGCTCAGCATTAGCCAGCGACTCGTTGAACTAGCGAGTTCGCTCGTGGCAACTCACCCTGGCTCTGTTCCTGATTTAGTTAACGCCGCTGGCTACGCGCTTAGTGGTGTTGAAGTAGTTGTCCCTGGGGCACCAAACGAGCTCTCCGAGCACGTACGATCATTACCCATGGTTCGAAGCGTCCTCATCACCGGAAACGGCTCGTCTCCACTGCTCAGTGGCAGAAGTGCAGGCATGGCGTACGTCTGTCGAGCTGGTGTGTGCCAACTTCCGGTGAGCTCCATTGATGAACTTTCCAAGCAACTGCGTGAAGCTGGCGCACTGTGAAACTCCTCAACAGAGACCCCGCTTCCAAGGCCATTAAAAACCTTGTAGAAAAAACGCCACACCGTGCTGAAGTCAATCTTTCGCCTGGATCCAAAGTCTTTGGATTAGTGCTTGGATCAACTAATGAGACAACGACGGTTGTCGACCTCACCTCGCAGACAATTGTGCGCTGGCGTATTCCCTGGCCCAAGGGCTACGAGACAGACCTCGCGATGTTTGACGTTGTTGAAGGTGAGCTCAGTGATGACATTGAGCGAAATGACTTGGCACAACCTGAATCGGTAACGCTGAGTGGACTGCCCCGTCGGCTTGGTTCTTATAAGGGTCGACGCGTTAAGAAGTGGTTAGACAAACTCGCTAGTCCCGCTGACGGTCCCCTGTTTGGTTTTCGCGGACCTTCTGCTCCGTACTGGGAATTTCGTGGAGAACGTCCGAGTGTTGCTTTAATTGCCGCAGACCGTGGACCACAGTTGTTGCGCCGAACTGACGATGGATCAACGTGGGTCAGATTCGGCTGGGCCGGAGACGATGTGTGGCTTCTTTGCGAAGATGCGCACGCCATTAGAACAATGGAAACAACGAGAGAAACTTCACTCGCTGGAAAAGCTCTCGCTACTGCGCTTGGATTTAAACCAACGTACGTGCTTACGACGTTGTCAGCTCCCGTAGAAGGACACTGTTACAAGAGTTGCACCGGGCTACTGCCACGCAACTAGTTGCTTATTTAGGCAGCTTGCCTGAAGAAAGTGCTTCAGCCATTGCCCAGCCAAAGACAACGACACGCTGACCCTTCGCAGGCTTTACACCCTTGAAGAATGTTTCAGCTCCCTCAGGGATTGGTCCCTTTGAGGTTGTGTAGTCAAGTCCACCAACTGGTCCTGGAGTCACGGTCATAACAAACGTCTTGTCATCAATTGACTTCTCTGAACCAAAGCGCTTTGCGAGACGACGCCCCCAGGCACGGTCTTCACCGGTTGGCTTGTAGCCAAGGCGTGGCACAACGTCTTCAAGTCCAGCAAATGCTCGGAATCCGTCAGGCGATGTGAGGCGTGAACCGAGAAGAACATCTTCGTCAGGGAATGCGAGAAGAGCGCGACGAAACTGGTCATGCAAAATAGTTTTTAGTGTCTGGTCTGACTTGGCGTTGCGGTCAACGAGAAGAAGTCCAATAAGGAGCGATGGGGTTCCACCAATGCGCTCAAGTGTGCAGAAGGAATAACCACGAAGCTTGTTGCCTTCGCGACAATGTGTGACGAGGACCCAGTTTTCCTTCTCCTTGGATAGGTATCCAATGTCGAAATTCGGCTCACGATCTACGCATAGATCGGCCATCTCAGCAAGTTCTGCATCTGAGAGGGCGGTGGTGTCCTTCGTAGTAACGGTCATTGACATAGGGAACATTCTACGACTGTTCCAGACCCCCCATATTTGGCCTATGCCTTTATGACGTTTAGGCCGAATTCGGACCTTAAATCTCCCACGACGTTGGCAATGTTCACCTGGAACTCTGGACCTAGTTTGTATGCCTTTCCAGCCTCGCCGGTTTCCACTATCACCGCAGAAGGACCAGGGTGGCGAGAAAGAATTTCACGAAGTGTGGCGATACGGGCAGGGTTTAAGTCATCAGGCTTAAACGAAAGTCGAAGCTCACCTGTTCCATTCTCAAACTTCATTGTTGAAACCTTCATGGCGCTAAAGCGAATCTCTTCATCTCGCTCATCGAGCCGGCCCTCAATAAGCACAATGGCGTCTTTGACGAGATACCCGCCACACTCTTCAAATTTCTTTGTTGAGAAGTTAATTTCCATTGATCCCGTCAAGTCTTCAATGGTGACGCGCGCGTATTGCTGGCCTGACTTTGTTGGAAGCACTTTGACTTCCGAAAGAATTCCTCCGACTGTCACATACCGACCAGCTCGAACAAGCTCTTCACCGTTTTCTCGAATTGAAAGCAGGGTTCCGCTCGTCTTTGTAAGGAGTCGTGATTCAATTTCAAAGAGTGGGTGATCAGAAATGTACGTTCCAAGCATTTCTCGCTCAAAATCGAGCTTGACGTTCTTGTCCCACTCAACATCGCTCAGTGCTATTTCTGTTCCCTCCCAGTCGTCGGTGCCCCCTTCTTCGAGGGCCGCAAACAACGTAGAGATTCCGAGTGCGAGGTCTTTACGACGACTGAGCGTTACTTCAACGATTTCTTCAAACTTTGAGAAGAAGGAAAGACGGCGAACTTCAAGTGCGTCAAATGCACCAGCCTTGATGAGTGATTCCATTGACCGGCGATTTAGAACCGCAGGATCAACACGACGACAGAAGTCATAGACCGAGGTGAACTCCCCGTTGGCTTCTCGCTCCTTAACAATTTTGTCAACGAGTGCATCGCCCACGTTTCGAACAGCAGCCATTCCGAACAAGATTGTGTTCTCTGAAGTGAGACTTGGCGCGTACTCAGCAAAAGACTGATTCACGTCAGGAACACCAACGGTGATTCCCATTTGGCGTGCTTCGTTCAAATACGCAGCCGCCTTATCTTTGTCATCACTAAATGACGTCAGCAGTGCCGCCATGTATTCAACTGGGTAGTTCGCTTTTAGCCATGAGTTTTGATACGCAATGAGTGCGTAGCCATAAGCGTGCGATTTATTAAAGGCGTAGTCAGCGAATGGTTCAATTTTGTTAAAGATTGATTCTCCAAGGGCAGCGCCGTAGCCTTCACGCTCAGCACCTTCCACGAATTTCGTGCGCTGGGCTTGAATCATTTCACGAATCTTCTTCGAACAGGCTTTACGCAAGTCGTCCGCTTCAGACATTGTGAAGCCAGCAATAACTGTGGCTACACGCATGATGTCTTCTTGATAGATCATGAGACCGTAGGTTTCACCCAAGATGCCTTCAAGAACTTCGTGGTCGTACGAGACTTCTTGCTTCTTGTTCTTGCGGTCGGCGTAGTCATTGTGAACGTTCTCACTCAGTGGGCCTGGGCGATACAGCGCCACGAGTGCAGCAATGTCGTCAAAACTCGTTGGAGCGAGACGGCGCATGAGTTGGCGCATCTTCACACCCTCGAGCTGGAAGATGCCGAGAGAATTTCCCTTCCTCAACATCTCAAAAACCTTTGGATCGTCGAGCGCAACATTGTCAATGTCAACGAGAATGCCGTGTCGCCGCTTGATGTGGACCAGGGTTCGCTCAATGATTGCGAGGTTCCTGAGGCCCAAGAAGTCCATTTTCAAAAGACCAAGTTTTTCAATTGCCGTTGCTTCATACTGCGTCACAATTGGCGCTTCGTCAGTTCCGTTAGGACTCGACTTTCGCTGAATTGGCACGTACTCAAGTACTGGCTCTTTAGTAATCACCACGGCAGCAGCGTGAATACCGTCTTGGCGACGCTTGTCAACGAAACCCTTAGCCACATCAACGGTGTGCTTCACTTCAGCGTCATTGGCGTAGAGCTCACGAAGTTCTATTGCTTCCGCGAAGCGGCCCTCGTAACCCGGCATTGGTGTGAAGCATGCTTCGAGTGGAAGGTCTTGTCCCATGACGAGTGGCGGCATTGATTTAGCGATCTTGTCACCAAGCATTGGCGGGTAACCGAGTACGCGCGCCGCGTCACGAACAGCGGCTCGAGCTTTGATGGTGGAGAACGTAACAATCTGTGCCACGTGATCTGAGCCGTAGCGCTCTGCGGCGTAGCGAATCATGTCTGCGCGGTAGCGCTCATCAAAGTCCATGTCGATGTCGGGCATTTGCTTACGACCAGGGTTCATGAAGCGCTCGAAAATGAGTCCGTATTTAATCGGGTCAAGTTCGACAATGCGAAGGCAGTACGCAATGCAACACCCTGCCGCAGATCCACGACCTGGTCCAACACGAATGTTCTTTTCGCGAGCGTGACGAATGAGGTCCCAGACCACTAAGAAGTAGTCAGAAAAGCCCATCTCTGCGACAACGCCGAGTTCATAGTCAATGCGCTCTTGAATCTCCGGAGTGATGACGCCGTAGCGTTCGCGGGCTCCTTGCAGGGTTAACTCGCGAAGATACTTATTGGCGCCTTCTTTGTGCGAAGCCCCCTGCAGTTCAGATGGAATAGGAAACTGCGGTAGCGCATCGTTGTCGAACTCAATTTTCACGTTCGAGCGCTCTGCAATCAACAGCGTGTTGTCACATGCCTCGGGAATTTCTCGGAACAAGTAGCGCATCTCAGCTGTGGTCTTTAAGTAGTGCTGATCACTTTCGAAGCGGAAACGGTTCGGGTCAGCCACGAGTGATCCGGTTCCGATGCAAAGCAACGCATCGTGCATTGCAGCATCGGAGTGGTGCACGTAGTGAAGGTCATTGGTTGCGAGCAGTGGAGCATTCAAATCTTTAGCAACTTGGAGCAACATTGGATTGGTGCGAATTTGCTCAGGCAGACCGTGGTCTTGCATTTCAATGAAGAAGTTTTCTTTTCCAAAAATTGTCTGTAGGCGACCAGCGAGCTCAAGGCCTTTTTTGTAGTCGTCTTGCATGAGCGCTTGCAGCACTACCCCACCGAGACAACCAGACGTCGCAATCAGCCCTTCGTTGTAGCGCTCGAGCAAGTCCCAGTCCAGACGTGGCTTGTAGTAGTAACCCTCGAGGAATGCTTGCGATGAAAGTTCGCGTAAGTTGCGATAGCCCTGATTGGACGTTGAGAGCAACGTGAGGTGGTGATAGAGCTTTTGCCCACCTTCAGTTTCTCCGCCAGTGTCGTCAATTTTTCCGCGACGCGGTGGGCGATCAAACCTAGAGTTCGCCGCCATATATGCTTCGATACCGATAATCGGAGTGATGTCGTGCTTGCGACATGCTTCATAGAAGTCAATAACTCCGTACATGTTTCCGTGGTCGGTTATTCCAATCGCGGTTTGTCCATCTGCCTTGGCGGCAAGCACCATCTCCTCAACACGTGCAGCACCGTCGAGCATTGAATACTCAGTGTGATTGTGGAGGTGAACAAAGCTTTCAGCCATTCGCTGAGATGTTCCTTTCGAGGCGAGTCTGGAATTTCGACCCTAGTGCCTGCGTGTTACAAAACGGGGACACCTTTAGAGATACGTTCCGGCATTCGGGCTTGTCGACCCTGGATTGAGGCTTCGTTCACGCATTTGCTCCAACTGAGCCGCCGCTGCGGCTTGCTGTGCAAACAGCGAAGCCTGAATTCCGTGAAATAATCCTTCTAACCAACCAACAAGTTGCGCTTGAGCAATGCGCAGTTCTGACTCTGTAGGCACATCAATCGTGAAGGGCTGAACCATTCGAGAGAGTTCTCCACTGAGATCTGGTGAGAGTGCCCCCGAAAGTTCCTTTACAGAAGTTTCGTAAATCTCTCGAAGGCGAGCTCGACCCGCTTCATCCAGTGGAGCGCTTCGCGCCTCATCGAGCAGCGTCTTTACCATTGAGCCGATCCGCATCACTTTGGCCGGCTGAGAAATGAAATCTGTGTTTTCCGAGTCCTTTGAGGTCGACTCCTCCCCCGGGTTCATAACCTCGTCTGGACCAACGGCTTCGTTTGAATTTTGCTCTTCTGCCATGTACGTAGTGTGCCAGACAAAGGGGTGCGTCTGCGCACTTTGCCCAGCTTCAGACCACCGGTAGACTTAAGGCAAATGAGAGTATCGACACGCGGAGACTATGCCAGCCGGGCACTTTTGAGCCTGGCGCTGCACGGAGATGTCTCTACTCCGACGTCCGTGCGAGACCTCGCAGAGCGCACCGGGCTTCCACAGCCCTATCTTGAGCAGATTCTCCTTAACCTAAAAGGTGTTGGCCTCGTTCGCTCCAAGCGCGGTGTTGGCGGTGGCTACGTTTTGGCCAAAGAAATTGAAGCAATTACCCTTGCTGAGATTGTTGCAGCTGTCGACGGGCCCATTGTTGCCGGAGACTTCGGAGAACCACATAAGGATGGTGCTTGCGACCACGAAGGACAGTGTGTTCTTCTGGGCGTATGGGCAGATGTGGGAAATCACATGCGTGAACATTTATCGAGTTTTACGCTCGCTGACATGGTTGACCAGGCAAAAGGCCTAAAGCCCGCCAAGCGTGCACTTCACGATTAATCAAATTCTTATAATTTTCCTGCGAATCTGAAGACAAACTCCAGTTACTACGTGGTAACTTTAAAATGTCTCGGTAGGAGAAATACCAATTGAGGCATTAGTCCGGGGGGACGAAAAGGAGTAGCTGTGAGTACCACCGTCCGCCGTTCATCCGTAAATACCAACGACATGTTGGGGCTCTTGATGCGCGATCTTGATCGCTATCCAATGCCTAACTATGACGAGCAAGTAGAGCTCGCCAAGCGCGTTACCGCCGGTGACGAAGAAGCCAAGAAGCAAATGGTCGCAGCTAACTTGCGACTCGTTCTTCACTGGGCACGTCGTTACCAAGATCGTGGCGTTGAAATGGTTGACCTCGTTCAAGAAGGAACGTTTGGTTTGCTGCGCGCCGTAGAAAAGTTCGACTGGGAGCGCGGATTCAAGTTCTCGACATACGCCACATGGTGGATTCGCCAAGCGCTCCAGCGCGCTGTGCAACAACACGGACGCACCATTCGTATTCCACTCGAAGTTGGAGAACAACTCCAGCGCCTCGAAGCAACTGCCGCTGAGCTGACTTCAATCTTTGGTCGCAAGCCAACTGATGACGAGCTCACTGAAGCAACTGGAATGAGCAAAGAAGTACGCGACGGACTTCGTGGGCTCGCTGGAGTAACGGCAAGTCTCGACCAGCCAGCATCTTCAGACTCAGCAACGACACTCGGTGACCTAGTAGCTCCAAGTCAGCACGACTGGGTTGGTGACATTGAACAGAACATGATGAACAACGAACTTCATGGTGCTCTAGACAAGTTGACATTGCTACAGCGTGAAGTTCTAGCTCTTCGCTTCGGTCTCCACGGTGCAACGCCACTTTCTCTTCAAGCAACCGCTACGAAGATGGACATTGGAGTTCGTCGAGTGCGACGCGCTGAAGAAGAAGCTCTCGCAATTCTTCGCGGAGATGACGCAATCATCGCCGCACACGAAAACGCTTAGAGCGTCACCGTTGGTGGCACTAGCGGCGTTAAGTCCGCTGGCAAAGGCGCAGTTGTTGTAACCCACTCACCCGTTTTTGGATGAGCAAAGGCCAGCGTCGTTGAGTGCAGGAAAAATCTGTCTTCATGCAGACGCTTTTCGCGTCGGTGACCGTAGCGTGGATCATTAACCACCGGGTGGCCAATCGTCGCCAGGTGAACTCGAATCTGATGTGTACGGCCCGTGTCTAGCTGTAAACGGAGCAAGGTCATGGCGTGGGGTTTATCAATTCGTGCCAGCACTTCGTACCCTGTACGTGCCGGACGTCCGTCGGCTCGAACTGCCATGAGTGTGGGTGTGCGAGTTGAGCGTCCTATTGGTGCGTCCACAACACCGCGTTCTTCTGCGACGTGACCTTCCACCATTCCTAGATACGTGCGCTCCATAGAGCGTTCTGCGAGTTGATCAGTCAAGTTCAGATAACCCTCAGGAGTCTTAGCAACTACCAGTAAACCTGAAGTTCCCTTATCAAGTCGGTGAACAATGCCGGGGCGAAGTGGCTCACAGAGTCCTTCATCACTGAGTGATTGAATCTGCGGATAGAGAGCAAGGAGGCCCGCCACTAGGGTCCGCTCACGCTGTCCAGCACCCGGGTGAACTACTTGTCCTGATCCTTTGTTGATAACGGCAAAATCTTCGTCATCAAAAACAACATCGACTTCGACGGTTGGATCTGCGGTTACGAAGCCATCGTCTGGGGTCGGGAGAATGGCAACTAAGTGTTCGCCTTCTTCAACCGATCTTGATCCTTTGAGAACGACTTTCTCATTGAGTTTCACTGCACCACTCGTCAGGAGATCTGACGCCTCGGAGCGTGAAAGTCCAGTCAACATCGAAAGCACACGGTCAATACGAACGCCGTCGAGCGATCCCGGTATTTCGAGGTCTAATTGTTCGCCGTCAAAGGGTTCTAAAACTTCTTCGTTGCTCACTTGGTTAACAACCGTTCTCCTCGAACTGCGCAAACAAACAAAACTATGAACCCTGAAGTGATTGCGGCATCAGCCAGATTGAACACGGGCAGTCCCCCGAGCGCGATGAAGTCTGTCACTTCATGTGGGCTCGAAGCTAGGCGGTCAATCACGTTGGCAATCCCACCACCAATTAAGAGTCCGAAGCCATAGGTTGGAAGCCCAAAAGAGGCTCGTAGACCCACTACAAGTACTCCTAGTGCGATAAGCACGGTAATAAGAG
>Ga0214207_1000004_pt1 | contig 84467 bp, 118 predicted proteins | sample TroBogEpilimnion_6_FD_153045 | JGI IMG/M metagenome (GOLD analysis project Ga0214207, IMG submission 153045) | Freshwater microbial communities from Trout Bog Lake, WI - 13JUL2009 epilimnion | ecosystem: Environmental > Aquatic > Freshwater > Lake > Epilimnion/Euphotic zone | place: Trout Bog... | reverse complement strand
GTTGTCCCGCATCTGCTTAATCAAAGTTAAGTAACTCTCTTTAACAAGTACTTCATCCTCTGCATGAGCAAGGTCCTCATCTTGAGCCATGTATGCCTTTACAAGGGTCGAAGTTGCCTTTGGAAGGGTCTCTGAATAGTGAACATATAAAGCTGACTCTTTTCGCTTAAAAGCGGTCTCAAGGTGCTTTAAATCAATTTCAGCACAGGCTACCTGTGAAGCTAAAAAGGTACCGTAAGCGGTCAACTTTCCAAAAATTTCCATAAGCTCAGTGTCATCTACCAAAGTAATATCTGATGGGATTGACGGAGCTTCGTACTCGATGTTGGTCACTACAGGGAACCCTTGACCGCGAAGGGTGTCTAGTTGCGTCTTGCTGACGCCCGCATTAATTGATAAAGATGCCATCAGTTGACTCCTCGTATTGAATGCACTTATTGCACTTTAACTCACCGGCAATGTTACACAAAGGCGGCTCGTTGTCGTCCAATGCTTTGACAATCATAGCAGCAGCTTCAAACACTGGGTTGACCTTGAAGTCGCTTTTACGAACTACAAATTCCTTAACCTCATGCAAAGCTTTGGCTTCATACAGGAATAAGATTTCTTTTGGAAAATCTTTTAATCCCATAAGTTCGCCAAGCTTTAAGTAAATCTGAGCCTGAGTAACATGCTCTTCGAACGGTTGTTCTAGGGCTTTCCAAGCTTTAGCAAAATCTTGATCGTTTTCTCGCAGTAGCTGAGGGGCGTACCATCGGAAGCTGCCTTCACCAATCGACTTAATTTCTAAAAGTAAAGGTTCCTCAAACTCAACTAACCAACCGTCGGCATTTCCACTGATCATCAATGGGTCCCACTTTAAAGGAACCTCGTTGTATTCAAGATTGCAGTAGCTAGCAATGATGTGGTCTTCTGGTAAACCAAACCACTCTTCTTGACAAGCGTGGCAAAACCACACGCCCTTCAAAACATTCATCTCTTTAAACCAAGTTTGCCAGGTGCTATGAATAGCGTGGCCCATAGAAAAAGTAAGTTGGGTCTTTAAGGTGTAGCCTTCATCTTTAGGTTTTTTACCTTTCATTAACCAATACTGTTCGCGGTGGCACCAATCTTTGGATGACATGGCCGACGGGTGCATAACCTGCATGTTGCGATGATTAGGCTTATTAAGCAAATACTTTTCTACATGCTTAATTACTCGAGTATTGGATTTATTTGCGGCCAGCAGCTTTTTCAGCGCTCCGCTCGGCTTTACTGTTTGCTTCTTCAATTACCCAATCCTCCAGAGTCTTGCCATTCTTAGCCGCTTTGCGTTTCAAGGCATTTCTTTCTCGGTGGCTCAATCCACCCCAGATACCATGCTCTTCGCTGCGCTCTTCCGCGTATAGGAGGCACTGTACACGAACTGAACACTCAGGTAAACCATCTCGGCCAAAACATACGGCTTTAGCCTGAGCTGCTATTAGTCTGTACTTGGACTTGTCTCTTGGGGGAAACCAAAGCTCGGTATCTTGCCCACGGCATTTGGACTGGTAACGCCACTTTTCTGGTCCTTCGTCTTCGAACACGTACACTCCTGGAGGTAGTGGCGCATTTCCAAAAAGTCGTCTTCTTGCAACATCACATAGTCCGCACCGTTGAGGTGGAACCCTAGGACGGGCATGCGGGAAACCGTTATGGCTTCTTTAACGATCTTCTCTAGAACTGCTGCCTTGATGGTCACGGTAGCTTTGCCGGTCCACTTATGCTCGATTAGCAAATCGTCTGACCTAACATCGCCTTTTGCGCTCCAGAAAGCCCCACTTGCGACCTGACGTCGCCCTCCAACTTTCTTTGCGAGCCGATCTTCATGTTTCCTCGACTCTATTTGTCCTTTACTCCTCGTCATCTGTTACCGAAACTCCGATACCAGCCCTAACGACGTCTAGAACATCCCTCTCCAAAGTTTCACGCAAGTCAATTTCCTCTTTAATGGAAACGACCATGGCATCCGCACCCAACCACTTACGCTCTCGGTAGTTGTAGTATGCCCCTCCACGACGAATAATGCCGTTAAGGATACCTAGGGCAACAATCTCTTTAGCGAAATCAAATTCGCCTTTAGCAATGGAACCGCCATCACGAAAGTAAAAGTCAACATATGCCACCATTGAAGGTGGGGCTGACTTGTTCTTTAAAACTCGAGCTTTAATTGTTTGGCCTACACGAGTTGGATCGCTCTTTGTGCCAACCTCAATCCAACCATCGCGCTTAATCTCTAAGCGAGTGAAATACCCATAATCTTTACCTTGGCCACCGGGTGTTGTGCGTGGGTCTCCATACATAACACCAATCTTTGAACGCCATTGATTAATAATAATTCCGACAAAAGGGCGCTCTGTTTCAGTCAACGAACGTTTTGACGCTAATCCGACCTTACGGAAAAACGTATTAGTAAGTAGCGCGCCACGTCCAACAGTGAACTCGCCCATTTCCTTTTCGTCTTCTGCCCCTGGAACTAAAGCAGGAAGCGAATCAAGAACAATGCAGTCCACTTCTTTAGTTGCAGTAAGTCGAATAACAGCTTCGTAAGCTTCTTCCATAATGTTGGTGTCAATTACATAAACGCGGGAAGCGTCTACGCCACACATCTCTGCATATTCAGGTACCCATTGCTCGGCAGCTACCCAGACAGTTGTAAAATCAGGATCAAGCTTTTGATTAGCTGCAATAGTTTTTAGTGCAACAGCGGTCTTACCGTTGCTGGCTTCACCAATAATTTCATTCCATTGGTTAGTTGGCCATCCGCCACCTAAAACAACATCTAAAGCCAGTGAACCAGTAGTAATACGGCCCATCAAATCTTTTCGAATGTCACTACCAAGAACGATGCTGCCTTCGCCCATCTTCTTGTTAAGGTCGCTAATAGTCTTGTCAAACCCAAATGATTTTTTCGCCATAGCAGGATACTAGCACCTAAATATGGCCGATGATAACTCCCGGATTCCATCCGCCTGTAGGCACCTGAACAGCTGCTTTTGTAGGCCCTTGGGAAGAACCAGCGCCTCTAATTCCCGACATTCCGCTGCCGGCTTGAACTAGGGGGTATCCGCAATCGTAACAACGCTTTGCTTCTACTGATCCGTTTTGAGTCGCAATGCTTCCAACAGTGGCGTAATTATTTCCTCTACACCCTGGGCAACTTGTGTCAGTTCTTGAACTCTGAGGAATAAGTCTTCCGTCTAACTGATTTGGCACAGCCTGCGTCATAGGTTGCATAGCTGCAGGGTTGTTAAGCGGAGGATAAGGCGATTGATATTGCTGGGGTGGGGTTGGTTGTTGGAACTGTGGGGTCGCTGGAGCAGCTTGACCACCAAGTTTCTGAGCCCACCAATTATTGCTGCTCAACTAGGTATCCTTCCAGTGCGTCTGTGGTTAACAGGCCTAACTCTACACCTGATGACAAGGCGGAAAGGATGGCAGAAAACCCGATGTTTGAATACATCTCTTCGACCCGTTCGGTCTCAGACTCGATCTGCTCGTCAGGGATAATCCCAAGCCCTCTAATCTCTTCCATCTGAAGGCTGGCTACGGCTTTGGCGTTTATATTCGCAACCACAGTGGCAAAAGCAAACAATGGAGCAACTTTAGTTACGCGACGAGCGCTGTCCAAAGACTCTTGGGCCTTTCCCTCTTCACTTACTGGAAGTAGGTTTAAAACCTTAGCAACCGCATTTGGGTCGTTTAGGGCAGCATCATAGGAATACCAACGAGCCAAGGTGTTTAGATGAACCTCAGTCTTAATGGTTTCAATAGTTTGCGGTTTCCGTTTACGGAACCAACTCATTTTGCATCCCCCCAGCGTTGGGCAGTAGTGATCTCTGCAATCAGCGGAACCGTAATCTGTGGAAGGTCAATCTCCTCCATAGCCTTTCGGATAGCCGCTGCGGTCTCTTCGGCCAGATGGTCCGGTGTTAAGGTCACCAGCTCATCGTGAACCGTTAGGATCAATTTTGCTCCTTCTGGAATCAATTTGTGGGCTCTAATCATCGCAATCTTCATAATATCTGCAGCAGAGCCCTGAATCTTGGTGTTAAACACCTGGCGTTCCGCAGCTGCTTTAAACCCCCGGTCAGATGAAGTTAAATCCGGAAAATACCGACGTCGACCAAGCACAGTTGTGACAAAAGGTGTTTCGGTTTCAGGCTCGTTTTCCTTTAAGTTTTTAGCGATCGCAATCAAGCGCTTCTTATATGCGTAAACCGTTGGAAACTTGTCGGCAAAGGAATCAAGAACCTCTTTTGCTTTGTCTATATCTACGCCCAAGCTTCGTGAAATCTTATCCGGCCCAACCCCGTAAGACATAGCCAAAACTAATACCTTTCCAGCCGATCGGTCTAATCCGACCGTGGAACCTAGCGTTGTGTAAATGTCTTCCTTATTCTCATAAGCTGAAATCATGGTTGGGTCTTTGGTCAATGAAGCAATAATGCGAGGCTCAATCTGCGAGTAGTCCGCCACCACTAGTTTGTAACCTTCAGGTGCGCAGAACAAATTACGAATCTTCATCCCCCAGTCACTCTTAGAATTAGGAACATTTTGAAGATTAGGGTTTCGACTTGAAAAACGCCCAGTCTCCGCACCGTGTTGTACAAAGTCTCCGTGAATGCGTCCATTGATAAGCAAACTGTCTCGTTCCTCTACCTTGGTCTTTCCGTTAGTGGTGCGCTCAACGTTTCCGCCCAAGTACGGGGTTACATAAGTAGTCATAAGCTTGTTAAATTCTGCGTACTCCAGTAAAGCGTCTACCAACTCGTCGCCCTTGTACTCTTCCAAAGACTCTGAACTAACGGAGGCATTACCTGAAGCAGTCTTGGTCTTGGCTTTAAGTCCTCGACCGCCTTTAGAAACAGGACCAAACAGAAGCGCCTGTTTTTCTGCATTTGAGTTAATGTTGAACGGACGGCCAGTAATGGAAAAAATCTTAGCCTTGCACTGTTCAATCTTTGTCTCTAGTTCGATGCTTAATTCTGTCAAAGCTTCGATATCAATTGGCGCACCGGTAAGCTTCATGTCACACAAAACCTCTAGAACAGCCATTTCAAGATCCATAATGTTCCGTACCTTGTGGAACATAGGGTTGTTAATCAGCTTTTGATAAAGAAGCCAGGTGTACTTGGCGTCCAGATAGCTGTACTTGTACACGTCATTAAACGAGTATTTCTCAACTTCTGCCCCAACGCCTTTAGCCATCTCGTAGCCAAATTCTCGCTTAAGGCAATCCTTTAAACCGCACTTGTTTTTATTTCGATTATCGTAAATAAAGGAAGCAATCATTGTGTCAAAATACGGTGCTGGTGGAACCTTGCCTCCGTAATACTTTGCTAAAGAAGTTAAATCAAAAATTAAATTATGGCCAACCGTTAAAATGTTGGTGTTAAAAAACAAAGGCTCAAGCTTCTTAAATACAAGACCGGGCAAAAGCTGTGCAGGTGGTCGTTCCCAAACAGGGGTGGCTTTGGAATCGTCTCTAGAATAATCAAGTGGACGGGCAGGAAGTCCTGCAGCTACGCGCTTCTCTCCCTGACCTGTTAAGGGCCGGTCTAAGCGGATCAAGTCACCGTTTGGATGACCTAGTGGAATAACGTCAGTTCGGCCCTCAGTAGCCAAAGAAACCCAAAGAACCTCATTTACAGGAGTATCGCCTCGGCGGTCACCAACAGTCTCTAAGTCGTAGCAAAAAGCATCTTGCTTAAGGTAATAAGCCACCAACTCATCAAGCTGTTCTTCAGTCAATATCGCTGTCATGTTTCTCCAAATGCCAAAGGCGCCAGTATGGAATACATACTAACGCCTTTGACTGACAATGCAAAGTATTATGAAATCTCTTTCACAATCTGCTGCAATGTTTCGAAGCTTGCAATACGGATAGCGGTCGTGTCATAAGGAGCAAACGCTTTAAGTTCGTTCTCTACTACCGCTGGATCAAGCTGCCATTCCTCTTGAAGGTCTGCTGGCTTTACGGACTGCATGAAGTAATTAGTGCTCTGCTTAGACCCTGTACGGGTAATAGACCAGTAATTCTTCTTAAGTGGACCTTGCTTGCCAGATTCAGCAGCAGCAATAATGTCAAAGAATCGGTTGCTAGCAACAATAATCTGTCGCTGGAATGGCACAGCACTCAAGTTAACAACTGTGAATGCGCGCTTCAATTCGGCCTTATCTGCCAATTCACGGCATAGTGGGCAGCGAGCGCCTAGACAAGTAAAGGAACGTTGACCTTCCTTGTTAAGCCAATGCTGACGATAAGTAGCGAATGGAATGGATTCATCGTTATCGATGAACTTAACGAGCTGAGCTTCTTCTGAAGCCTTAAACTCGACTGGGTAATCGCCCTTTACGGCGCTACCGGCTTTGGCTGCAGCCCAACCAGAGGAAATAATTCCTTCTGGGACTGCCATAGTTGTTACTGGACGAGCATCTACATCAAAAGCTTCCGATCCGGCTGCTTCTGGTGTTGCTGATGCGAACTGACTTGCTGACGGTGCTGAATTTAGAGGAGTTACTTGAACTGCCTCATCGCGCTGAACGGCCATGTTTTCATTCTCCATTGTCATTTCATTTCTTCTTGTTTAATACGCACCCACTCTTTAGTGATTGCGTCTGTTACATACTCGTTGACTGACCAATCTACCCGCTTAACGTGTAGAAGCTTAGCCTCCGAGAATATCCGCACAGCAGCCTCAATCATGGGGCGCGTGTACAGGCGTCTACCTTCTCGCTTTTTCCCATGCTTGTCAACTGTTGCGGGCATTCGGTATGGCGAAAGGGGCATGTTGCCCTCTTTCATCCAGTGTCGAATAGTAATTATTGGGCGATGCAAAGCTTTTGCTAACGCTCCGATTGTAAAAAACTCAAATTCTTTATTGCCGATTGGCTTTTTGTATGAAATAGAATCCCAACGCACTTCATCATCTTGGGCAGGGGTAACTTCCGCCTTTACTTCCCGGCGTTTCTTTTTGCTACCGGGATAGTAAAGATCGGCAAAAGTTTTGTCGATGAAGTCGTCGCTCATACGATTAGTGCGTATGTGACTTTCTTAGGGAACATAGAATCAAGATCAGCTTCGCTTAAGTCTCCACGATAATATGAAGCGCGAACGGCGTCTTGATCCAAGGTGGGCACCATAACGATGCACTTGTCTTTTATACCGCGAGCTTCAAGAAGTGGCAAAGCAACTTCTTCGTCAAAGGCTTCGCTTTCGCGGCGTTGGTGTTTAATTTCAATGTCCCCAAGATCGAGGATTAGGTGACCTGAAGCGTCAGGCTCTCCGTTGTCTTTAAGAGCCTGTACAAGAACCTTCTTAAGCTGTTCTTGACGCTCTTTAAGCATCTTTTCTTGCTCTTTAAGAGCTTTAAATTGTTTGGCTGTGTCTGCTAATTGGCTGAGGTCTGCTGTCATAAGAACAGACTACTACATGACTACTCGGCTTTGTCAAGATAGGCTTCAAGAGCCTGAATTATGACGCTAGTAACTGTCACTTTTTGCTTTGCAGCCTTTTTTTGAACAGCCAGCCACAGGTCATCAGCTACGCGGATAGTACGCGTAGGGGTCTTAGGTGCGTTAGGCATCCCTCAAGTCTAGGTTAGATATGCGCTTTTGGGTCCGTAAAATCACACATATTTGGCCTCTAAGAACTTTTTTAGGCTTTCCAAGGTCAAAAGTAGCTCGCCCTCTTTATCAATGCCTTGCCCATCAATAACGGCAGCAGCGACTGAGTTTTTCTGCTGAAGCATGTCATTTTGGCGCATTTCAATGGAGTTGTAGACCAGGATGTCTTGAATGACAATAGAAGGCCATTTGGACGAAGCTCGCTTGATCCGGCCATTGCGTTGAACAGCGCCTCCGGAAGTCCAAGGCAAATCGTAATTAACCAGCATGTTGGCTGCGGGTAGGTCTACCCCATACCCACCAGCATCAGAGCTCACAAGTACTCGAATAGCTGGGTCAGTGTTAAGCGCTACTTTGTTCTCTTCTTTAGTTTTGGCGTCCAATTGCCCAGTATAAATTTTAGCCCCGTATTCATCTAAGGCTTCTCGCAGCTTGTCAACCATGCCAACGTAAGTAGAAAAAATAACAACTTTGTTTTCTTCAGCTTGGTCTAGAAAATCTTTAACGTAACGAATAGTTGCGTGGAACTTAGGAGCGTCTGTGACGTTGTCTAAGTACCCGTTGTCTACTAAGTGAGCAACGTACTCAGACCCCTCATCTTTAGTTTCATGGTGCTTTTTAGCGCTTAACTTAAGCAAGTCAGGGTGGGAACAAAGCATCTTTAAAGCGGTTACTTTAGACATGATTTTGCCACGATACTCGTCGGCTTCATCTCTAGACTTACCCTCGTGACCGTAGTGATTAAAAATGTTGAAGTTCGAGCCAAACTTAGTCATAGCGACCTCAAGCTCATCAAGAAGGTCTTTAACGATTTTCATATACAAGTTGGCAGACTTACGATCGAGGACAATCTCCAGCGGTTCACGGTGAATGGTCGCAGGAAGATGCGGAGCTACATCGGGGTCTGTTTGAGCTTTTCGGACGAAATGGTCCTTCATAGTCTCGTGAAATGTGGGCAGGTTCTTGTAGCGCAACACGGAACCCCAGTTGTTTCTCACAATAAAGGTTTTATCAAAGATATCAAACCTACCAAGCACTCGTTCATTAACAAACTGCATAATCGAATACAGCTCTTCAGGCTTGCCATTTTCAATAGGTGTTCCAGTAAGGGCAAATTTAAATGGGGAATCCGAAAGGCGTTTGACAGCACGAGCTCGTTTAGACCTAAAGGATTTGATCGCTGTGGCTTCGTCAAGGACAACAAATCCCCTAGGTAACTTACTGACAAAGTTCCAGTCGTTGACGACCTGTTCGTAATTCATGATTACGTAATCCACACCAGAAGTCCACCAGTTCATAGCTTCTTCATACTGTTTAGCTCGTTTGGTGGGGGTTCCATCAATGACTAAAGCTTTTGAAGTACCGCTAGTAAATTTCTCAATGGCGCTCGCCCACTGGTATTTAAGGCTAGATAGGCAAATGATTAAGCCCGGCTCCATAATTTGACGCTGGTCCATTAACCGCTCAATGGCAGCAATAGTCAAAACCGTCTTGCCTAACCCAAGGTCGTAGGCAACCAAAATGCGTCGGTCATCGCACATTTTGTCTACAGCCTCAGGCTGATAAGGAAGGAGGGTGCCGGTAAAAGTCATAGATTAAACGTACATCATCATCCGGGCTTGTACCAAAGCCTGAAGGTCTTTTACGGACCCACTGTTGTAGAACACTTGGTCAAAATCCCAATTATCCATAGCGCTCTCTGATCCGTGAGCATTGACTGGCACAAAGTCAGGTCGACGGACTCGCCAAACTACCCCGTTGTTTGCCTTAATCATCTGAGCTTCATTTGGGTAGCGAACATCAGCAATAACAATTCGGTCTGCGGAAGAGTGCTTAATACGATGTTCCATCTGGCGAATCCAAAATGTTGGGCCAAACATTTCTCGACCAACCTCTGCTCCCAAACGCTGAAGCAAATGACGCGCTTCTGGGAATTCGTCTTTTGTCTCTTCCCATCCGTATTCGGCCACTAATTCCTTTAAACGAATTCCGCCTTGAATAATTGGATTAAGCTTTAATAAAGCTTCTTTTATGGGGTCAGCAAATGACATTTTCTTAAAATCGTGTTTAGCTACAAGCTGGTTAGCAATTGTGTCTTTACCTGAACGTGCGTAACCTGATAGCCCAACGATTAGCATTTAGCTGCCTCCATGTATTTTAGTTTGTTTATAGAGTTGTTAATACCGTATTCAATTTCAGCTTTACTCATACCGCCAACATCCTTTTGATCGGTTTGGCTGTAATCAAAAAACCAACAGTTGAACCCTAGACGGTTTGATGCAAAATACAAAGATTTTGAGGAAGACTTTCCAGCGCTGTCGTTATCCATAGCAATAACAAGCTTGTCAGCGCCCCTGAGGATTTCAATCTGAGATTCGGATACGGAAGCACCAAAGGTAGCAACACCGCCCTCGATGCCCACAGAAGCCAACCTGACCGCATCTAAAGGGGATTCAACAGCAATCATTTGACCGCCTTTGTACTGCTGGTATCCGAACAGGTGTACGGATTTCTTCATGCCGGTTGGGTAGTTGTTAAAGAATCGATCGTAATATCCTTTTTCCTGCCACCCTTTTAGCTCATTAGTAATCGGGTCCCTGATAGGAATAATCCAACGATTGTTAATTCGGTCCCAAAGAATTTGATACTTAACAACAGCGTCCAGAGTCAACCCTCGGGACTTTAAAGCTTCAAATGGAGGAATAACATAGGCAGCCAAACTTGCCTCTGTAATATTTAAAACATCTTTAAAAACTTGCTCTGGTCGTTTTTCAACATAACGACGCAATTGTTCTGCAAGTTCTTCGTTGGTGTCTCCTACCCATTCTTTTGACTTGTCATAGTCAAATCCGGTCACTTCCGAAATGAGCTTGTAGATACCTCCCTTAAAACCGCATGAGAAACAAATGTGTTGTCCAGTTTCCGTGTTGATCCACCACGACGGACTGTTATCTGGATGACCGGTACGGGCCTCGTGCCCAGGACACAGCGCCAGAACTTCGTCCTCTCGATCGCGGATAACTGTAATATTAAGTCGGTCGAGAACTCGTCGAACATCAATCACAAATCCTCGCCTTCAGTGGTTTCTTTAAACAAGCCTTCATTCCAAAGCCAGGTCAGGCTAGCCTCTGTAGCACCGCTGTTACGAGCGCCAAGAACGCGAAGGGTACGAGTCGTATCATCCTCTTCATCATCCTTTTCAAGACCAAACACAATGTCAGCATCTTGGAAGAACGATGAGGAGTAACCAATTGAATTAGCGGTCAGCTTTCCATTCTTCTTTTTCCAATCAAGCGCCTGAGTCGTAATAATTACTGGAATATCAAATTTCTGAGCCATACGCTTTAACCCACGAGTCAATCCAGTCAAAGCTTGAGGAGTGTTTGCTTCTCCCGTCTGCTCATCTACCATTAAGTACATACCGTCAATAAATAGGATTTCAGGCTTATGCACTTGAACCTTGGCGATTACCTGAGAAAGGGTTACTCCAGAAGCGGAATCTGTAAACCAAAACTTAGGCTCGTTGTCCTTCATTCGATTTAAAATACCTCGGTACCGTCCCTCTTCTTCTTGAGTCAAAGTACCTGTCATCAAACGCTGATGGGAAACATGAGCGCGCATAGCATCGTAACGAAGCTGCTGCTCTTTATTACTCATCTCAAAAGAATAAAACATTGGGGTTACGCCCTCTGAACGGTGGATGTTCAGAGCCATCTGTAATGCTAGAGTCGATTTACCAGTTTTTGGCGTTGCGACAATAACAACCAGCTGTCCGTTTTGTAGTCCCATTGTTGAACGGTCGATTGTGTAAAAGCCAGTTGGGTATCCCAAGATTCCTGTCCCCTTTTCTTTACGCGATAAATAGTCGTTGTAACGTTGGTCCGGGTTATCGGTGATTTCAACATCGTTTGATTCATTTAAGTGGTCCTCTTCAATTCGAACTAAGCTCTTTTGAATTACTTCCAAGGCAAGTTCGTGATCGTCCAACCCAATCGCTGATACCGAACCTTGTAACATGACTTGTACATGCTCTTTGCGGCGTAAATCCCTAACAGCATCAATTAAATAATCGATAACATCTTCAGAAGGTGTTTCCTTGTATGTAGGAAAACTTTCTAACAAGATTTCGATGCTAGGAGATTCTGCGTATTTTGAATAGTGAGTTTGTAGGAAACTAAAAATTCGCTTGTCGTCTTCGGCTTTAAACCACTCGCCATTAACTCCGCGCTCAAGAAGCAGACCAATATTTCGCTCAGCGATTGCTTTGCTGAGGAGCTGCTTCTCTTTGTTCATAATTCGTTGAGGTTCCTTCCCCAGTGTCCGTATCGCAGTAGTCTAGTTGGATCATCAATAACCGCAAGTACTTCAGGTCTATACGGTAAGTCATGAACCAAGTGGTCGATTGAATCATAAGATGTAAAGAAGTTAAAGGGGTTAGTTCCGGCTTTGTCTAAAGTCTCACCTAACTTTAGTAACTCTTCATCGTCCAAATTGAACGCCACTAATTCAAGGTTATACGGAACCTTCTGCGCAAGCAAATAGACACGCGACAACAATCCGCGATTAATCTCCATGTGCTTGTTCTCTTTAGTACGGAGTCGCTTCCTGTAGCTTGTTGTTGTAACTTTAATAAATAAATCTGTTGTAACTAAGATTCTTGGAGGAACCTCGTTACTGAGGTCTCCGTTTTTCATTAGTACTCGATAATCTCGCCGAAGCGACTTACAAAAGTACGAAATGCTTCCGGAGAACTTTCAGCATGTTCTTTATCCGCTTCAGTAGCGTCAGACAAAACTCGCATTGGATAAGTTCCGCCGTTTTCTTCCATGCGGTTTTTTACCAATTTCACATGTTTACAAATACCACGCCCGCCAAAACCTGGGCAAGTGCAAAAGAGATTTCCGGTGTCCATGTCAGAGCTCACCTCATAAACCCCAGGGTTGCCACTATTGGACCCAAGGAAGAACTGTAGAACCCTTAAGTTCACTGCTGCTCCGCTCATCGACGTAAATCTCCCTTCTCCGATTTTAGCGTGATGTTGAGGAATGCTTCTTGGGCAAAGCTAGCAGAAGCCTCACCATATAAAGAACTCCAGTTAGAAGTAGCCACATTAGTGGTAATAATGGTTGGAAGACCCTTGTTGAAGCGATTTCGGATTAAATGATGAAATTCAGCTGCGTTAAACCCTGATCCGGAGTTATGCTCTTTGCCCATGTCATCGAGGACCAAAAGCCGAACATTCTGGGAATCAGAATCGGGCGGCAAATCGCCCATGATGCCGTGATAAAGGGTGTCCTGTATAGAACTGCTTTCGTTGCCAATCATCTCTCCACGGAGGCGTAGAAGCCCGCTGTAGCTGATGAAATAACAAGGGCGCACAATAGTCGAGTTCTCTTTAACGTCCCATTCAGCTAACGAAAAAGTTTTCATGGCCTCTTGGAGAATGGCAACAGCAAATGTGGTCTTACCTTGTCCAGGAGCTCCGTCTAACGCCAAACCTAATCCGCAGTTAATGCTGCCCTCTTTGCGAATAACCTCTCCGCTCTTAACGAGGTCCAGCCAATCCTTAACCTGCTTTAAAGTCTTTTGAGGAACAGCAGTGCAATCGTCTAACTCCCAACCAAGTCGATTAGTTGGAATATTGGCTTTGCGAATCCACGCCTGACGACCTGTCTTCAAATCATCAAGCTTGAACATTTTTTAAAGCCTCCCTGACCCTAGCCATCTTCTTATCCAAAAGCTCTTCGGCTTCTTCCTCTTGCACGGGCGATGCTACAGACAATCGCACAGTCTCCACAAGTACCGGAAAATTCTTGACAAAAGTCAAACAAACGTGATCTGCCGTAGTAAATTCTTTAAGATTTACGCGACTTAAAAACAGCTCCATGGCTTTCACGGCAATCTCTCCGTCACTTTTGCCAATGTCATTAGCTCGAAAAGCGTTAGTCAACGCGCTAACAAAAACTTTTCGATTAACGGAATACCGCGGGAAACGCATACTGCTAACTAGGCGCTCTTCAAATTCGTAAGCCAAATCTGATCCACGCCATTCACGCTGCTCTTTGCTCCAACGACCGCCAAGTCGCTTTTTGTTGTTAGCTTCGCGCTCTTGCTTCCATTCGTTATCGCGAACCTCGGCAGCGCGTAACCGCGAGTCATCGGGCGTACCTTCCGAAAAGAATTCGTAACCCACGTAACTCTCCTTTTCCTCGGGAAAATTTTTTCCCGATTCTTTTTCTGCTATATAAGTTGTTAGTAAGTTGTTACTTACGTTCTTGCTATATAGCTCATACTGTGGAATAGAAGCCCCTAATGTCGGGGCCACGATATCCGGGGCCATGAAAAACCGCATGCCTTCAGGTGTGACGGCTTGACTCCTAAAAATCTTACCGTTTCCTTGAGACATGGTTTCTAGGCGAATGAATCCCTCAGTCCGCAGTTCCTTTAAAGCTGACTCGCACTTATTGCGTCCAGCACCCAGCCCAGCCTTAGACATGGCTTCGCCGCTTAACGAAACCCCTTGAGTAAGGTGGGCATGGAGAATCCCACGGGCCAAGAAAGAAATCACTTCTTCTTGGAATCCTTGATCTCTAGGACTACCTCTTCGGCAATCAGGACTACCTCTTCGGCAATCTTTCGAGCAATCTTGTAGATGACTGAGAATAGCTCTTCCATGAGCTCCTCGTCCTCGTCGTCCATGAAGTCGCCCTCGTCGTCATCCTCGTCTTCGTACTCCTCATCGTCCTCTTCAGACCCCTCTAAAACGGGCTGTGAGGCTTCTGGAGCCATTTTCTCGGCTTCAGGGATGGCGGGACTAGGGACTGGGGTAATGACAGCCACAGGGTCAATTGGGAACAGACCTTGGCATAGGTCAAAGGCAGCCACCCCGTTAGCTTGGGCAATCTGGAGCCAAATGTTGCACAGGGGGTCTTCATCGTCGTAGAGCATGAAAACCTTTGAAGGCGTCTTGGTCATCATCTCGCCAGCCAACTGGGTAGCGGGTCCATCGATGTAACTAACGCTTGCTGAGGCAAACTGGCCTACGTCGCTCTCTCGGTCTGTTACCACGATCGAGTCCACTTGGTTCTTGTTCCCATACTGGTGGGCAATTACCTGTCCCGGGGACGGCTTGGTGTTAAAAGGGAGTACAAGGCTAAGCGTTTTCTTGTGACGCTTCGAGCTTGCAAAGTAGTCTTCTAGAACAGCTTGAATGTTTAGGGATGTAGAAACGCCGTTACCGACGATAAAGATTAATTCATCCATGATGCCTCCGATTCTGGTGGCATCCTACTGCAGATTAGGAATCTCGCCTAATGGTTTGAACTATAGCGGCGCGGTAATTAGAAAACTTGTCCGCAAACTCAGTCATGAGCAGCCCTACAAACGCAGCAGCGGGAACTATGACAAGCAGGTCAATCCAGTCAAAGTATCGCATTAGCGATAAACCGGACAATAACAGGGATATAGGCGCCTTCATTAGACGCAGATTGACGAACTGCAGGACTATAGCCATGAAGAACGCAATAAAACAACAGGCTACAAAAAAGTGAAACATGCGGAAATACTACAACGTTCCTGGCTGAGCCACCAAGATCTGGAAAGAAGAACCGTTAGGCAAGTAATAAGGAAGCTCTTTGATTAGTCGTTGTTCAACAGCTTTTAAGTTTCTGTAGTAATGGCTTCGACTGTTACTTGCAGTTCCTTCCCAAAGTAAGTCTGTTGCCACACTAAAGCCTTCTCCACCGTCAAAGTAATTGTTGACCGCAGATGAGCGCTCAAACATAAAGTTATCTACCCATACTTTTTGCCCGGCTTCTGCATTTACCCAAGCAAAACGGCTTTTTGCATAAGCAGCTGTTGAAGGTGAGATGTATGAATTGTACCATTGTTCAAAGTTAGATACGAGCTCTTGGACAATTACAGCGTTTACCGTAGGAAGTTGAGTGACCGGTGTTGTAGGAGCCGACACCAAGATTTCAATTACATAATCATCTGCATAAGTTACAGCGTAGGTCCCTGATACGTCAGAACCAGCCACCGATAATCCAGAAAGAACGATGTTATCCCCGACATCGATATCAAAAGTGTCAGTTCTTGCAAACAAAGACATACGACCGGCTGTAACCGAAAACGAACCGATGTCGTAATAGTCAGTTAAGTGCCGCGGATAGTTAAGGTCTGTATAGATAATGTTATGGTTTGAGTCGTACCAATCGACTTCAAAACGACCAAACCAGTCACCTAAAACAGATCCTGTGTAACCCGTTCTTACATATCCGCTCATGGTGTACCAGTACCCAGGAAGCACTGGCATAAACCCAGCTGTTGTTACAGTTACTGGGTATGAAGTAAAGGTTAAAGAAGCATTTATATTTGATGTAAGTGCTTTATCTAAAGTAACGACTCCAGTGTCGTAATCAATTGAAAGCACTTCGGTTTCAGATTGAAGCCCTGTGCCAGATACGTCCATACCAATACAAAGAACTTGAAGAGCAACTACGTCAGTAACAGTTATTGTGTACCCATCTTTTGTTCCCACAGAAGCTGCGGTGTATGTTGAAAGAGTAGTTTCTGTGGCAGTAATAGCCAAAGATTCAGTTCCTCCAGTGGACGCAATGTGGGTGTTATCTTGAGTAAATGTTCCATTAGTCACAACATAAGTTGCAGCAGTATTTACAAATGAAGGGTCTAGAATTTCGTTAATACGTTGAGCTACCATAGTAATGTTAATCATTCTAGAATCTTCAAAAGTTGTAACTTGGCTGCCTTGTTCAAACTGTAAGGCGTCAAAATAATGATAATCCTGAGTGCTTCCGCCTGTAATTTCAATATAAGGGACCGCAAATACCGCGTTAGCTGGGGCAGTTACTGTGTTGTACACACGTGTTGGCCAAGGGTTTTGAGAACTCCAAACAGCGTTTGTTTGGCTAGATGATGAGGATCGGCTTATATATTTTCCGTACAAGGTGTACCAAATTACATACAGCTTGATTGTTCTGGATGTTGTTGCTGCAGCAGTCCAAGCAGAGAACGTATAAGCATCTCCGCCAATTACAGGAATTCCCTTTAATGTTGGAGTATCTGCTCCGCAAGCAAAAGCGGTTGTTCCAGTACCCGTAGTCTGAACTTCTAAAAATCCAGCAATTCGGTTTGGGTAGAGGGTAGGGGCGTTAGAAATTACATACGCGTTTTTAGTTGGCACTCTGGTGTTTAAGTATGCGTCTAGGTATCCTGTAGTTGGGGACCATACGCCGGTGGTGGCGTTAAAGGTTCCCGCAGACCAATTTCCAATAGACTCTTCAAAAGAAGAATCGTTGTAGTCAAGGAATAGATTTTTACCCATTTTTATACTTTGGTCGTATTGAGAGTAAGACTTTAAAAAGTCAATAAGTCCGGCTACTGAGCCTTTGTCGCGCCCAATACGAGCAGCGTTTTTAATGTAAACGCGACCGGATTGAACCCCAAGTTCAGGTTCATACTTTGATCCGTATTGTTCCAAAATAGACGGAATCATTGGTGTAAATGCTTCAGAGCTACTTGTGGAGTTAGTTATAATTTGAGTGTAAGTTTTTACTCGGTCTAATTCAAAAGAAAGAACATCAAAAAAAGATTCAAGGTCTGAGTTTTGGTCTTGACGAGAAAGCGTGTTTAATGTGCTGCTCTTGTACACGCTTGGCACAAGGTTGTACATAAATTCAGAAGTTTTATAATCTTGTACACAAAGCGAATATGCAGTGCCTGCTCGTTGCCAAGTTCCGTTTCCTAATTGAAGAAACACCGCATAATGGTAAAACAAAGAATTAGATAAACCAGAATTATTTTGAGAGTCTTGTCCATAATCAATAAATGAATAAGACGATGCAGCGTATGGGGCTTGGTAAACAGCTACTCCGTCGTCGTAATTGACCGGAAAACCAAATGGGTTTCTAACTAGGGCTAATTGAGTCCACGAACCGGTAGGTTGGTTCCAAGTAATTTGAATTGTTCGGTATCCAAAGGGCACGGCAACAACAGGGCTGGCATCAAGATCGATGAATGTAATATTGGACGAGCCGTATAACGACCCGTCCCCATAAACGTTAGTACCGTATTTGGCCATTTATTAGCTCGCAAAAATTCCAAGAACTTGGGCGTTGTTAATTTCTGGTGAAGAAAAGGCGCTGATGGTTAAGGCACCTGCTGGAGATATTGCTCCTACGGTATTGCCCAAAGCATCTTGAAAAGCCAAAAGCGACGCTGTTTGACCGGTTTGAGCTTTGATAGTAAAAGTCACCTTGGTCGGATCCGTATTAATAATAGTTTCGTTACCGTAACGCTTTAAATACTGAATATGGGTATCAGCCACAATTCCTTGCTCAATATTTGCAAGTCGCAAAGCTACGGTGTTAAAGGTGGATGCCGATGCTTGGAACACGCCCGATGGAGAGTTGTAGGTCGAAACATTTGGGGTTAGCCCAAGAATGCTCTCAATTGCTATCACTTCTTCTTGAAGTGAGTTGGGGTCAGCAGCGACTACTGGGGTGACAAAGTCAACCTTTGTACTGAAAGACCTAACCGATGTTGGATAACTGGCTGCCATTTATTTCTCCTATCCTGCAATTCCAGTAGTGGTATCTACTGTGACATTTATGGTGCCCGCTTGAGGCAATTCGTTTACCGCAAATACGGCATCTAGTGTGCCGGCTTGCGTGGCGTCTGCTCGGGCAATTAGCGTTACATTTGCGTAGTCAACTCCCGGAGCTTGAGCAAGTGCGCTATTGATGTAGTGCAAAGAAATAAGTTGCCCAAAGTCTACATAATCAAACGATAAAATTTGATTAATAGCTTTAAGCGCATTGCTGTAGACCACGCTTTGTCGGTACTGAGGCAAGCAGTGCACAGTTACATTTATGTTTAGACCTACAAACGAAGGTGGGAACACGGTAACTGTTGTATTTGGTGGAGTTTTATCTTGCAAATAAGACAAGACGTTAGTTGCAAGTTGGGTAAATCCTGTAGTCAAATTGCCGTTAGTGTCTACGCCAGTTCCTCCAAAAGGAGCTATGTATAAATTTACATTGGTATAAACCAAAGCATTGGCCACGGCTTTTGCCACACCAGGTACTTGAACGGCTAAGTCGCCGTAGTCTCTTAGCGAAACAGCACGGCCAACAGAGCGAATACTTTTAGGAGCGTTAGTTCGAATTGAGTCTGTGCTTTCTGGATCCGCGCCACCAGTAGCAGACGCGTTATTGATTACAGTTAAACCCGGGCTGTAATTAGTTAAAATTTTGGTTATAGAGCCGGCTGGTACATTTCCGGCAGCGCCTCCGCCAACACGATAAGTTGCATAAACCTGAGCGTTGTTAGGTGGAACTCTTCCGCCAATGCCATCGCCAAAGGTGATAGTGGTGTTGTAGTCAGAATCTGTATAAACCGTAAATGCCGCGGTAGTTCCGCTTACTTCGGCCAAATACGGAACTTGCTGGTAAACAGTTTGGTTAATCACTACTTGAATACTATTAACAATAACTGGACCTTGAGCAAGAGTAAACGTTTGTCCTGCGGTTCCGTCAGAGGTTCCTACAATTTCTCCCAAGCCATCTGTGCCTGAGACTGTGTATCCCTGAACAGCGCTTACCGACTGAGGGACTCCAGGAGCCAAAGTTAATGCGGTTTCTGTTTCAAAGATAATATTGGTGGTTGATCCATTTATAACAGTTGAGCTAGCCACTTGAGTTCCAGCAGGAACTGTTACGGTCGAGGTACTGTTATTGCTAAATGCCAAGGATACTACGGCAGCCGTGCTGTCCGTTGGAATATAGCCAAGCATTTCTGCTAGCTTTAATACGCTGTCTCTTTGGCTAGCGGTTTGGATAAACGCTTCGTTTGCTGCTCGGTCAATGTAATAGTTAAGCAAATCTCCCATATAAGCAAAAATTTCCAGCAGAACAATTCCAAAATCGCTGGTATCTCGACTAGTCCATTGTGGAGCAAAAATAGAGATTGAGTTGATTAGGTCTTGACGAATAGAGGTATAGTCACGAGAAGTGTAGTCAACTTGAGGAATGTAATTATTATCAACAGTTGTCATGTGGTCTCCCTAATTAGATCGCCAGATTTGGTAAAGGTTCCAAGCTTCACTTGAATAGAGTCTTTTTGTTTTGTAGGCAGGGTGTAAGAAATAGAAGCAACTATTACTTGGTCACCTGAGTCCGAATAGTCAACGGTTACGTCTACTTCGTTTAGAGTTAAAGCTGTAAGATATCTAGAAAATACTGCAGTAATCTCGTTTTGGACCTCTAACGCAGCAACATTTACATTTTCAAATACGTAATCTTGCATAAAGCTTCCGTATTTAAGGTTCATGACTCTCTCACCTGGGCGAGTCCCTATGGTTGCAAAAACTCTATCCGACCATATTTTTGCTAAATCTGTGGTCGTGTTTACTCCGCCGGTTGCGCTAAAGGAAAAAGGCATATTGAGGACATAGTTAGAGTTAGAGGTATTCAATAAGTTAACTGTTTGGGAACTAGTTATAGCCATTAAAACACTCCAATCCATAGTGGAAAGTTAGGGTCTCCGCCCTCAAACATCACCCATACGCCCTGGTTTAACGCAGGAATTAATCTATGAAAGGTGTGTTCTGGAGCTGTAGAAACTTCTGACTCAATTTCCGTTTCCTGACTATCATTCCATAAATTGCTCGTACTTACAGTCGATACGTGAGGGTGCTTTAACGTCCCTGTGTTTCCCGAATGAGCTGCTGTAAGGCTGATGCTGTGAGTATGAGATGGGTTTCCTCCGGAACCAGTGGTTCCTGAGATCGAGTGCGCGGTCAGAAGCGCCGCTACTTGAGCAGCTGTGTGCGCAATGTGATCTGGGTGATTAGAGTTATTAGTAATTGGATTAATTGCATAGGCCCAATTAGTAACTTCTTGTCCCAATACTTGAGGCACCTGCAAACGAATGCGGTTTTGGTCTAACGGGTCGTTTATATCTACACAGGTTCCCCGGTACACCCCATAAAATTTTTTAGAGTCCAAGTTTGCCCCTTGTCTTGTTTGCAACAACCGTTGGTGTTCTAGGTTCTGCAACCGTCTTCTTCATGTTACCTGTTTGACCAACCCAAGCCGCAGCCGCCATACTTTTTTTAGCAACTACCGTAGTAGGTTTGTTCTTTACATTACCAAATCCTATCGGAGCACTTACAGGATGATTTATGGCTTTCTTTAAAGTAGTAACAGGTTTTTTATTGGTTTGTCTTACGTTTGGCGTTATGGTCCTGGCTGGAGCCAACAAAGGTTGCCCGTAAGAATCTCCGTTTGGCGTCGACGCCCCTTGCCCTAAGGAGTCTAAGCCAACCTCTAACATCGTTGTGTATTTGTGTAAGTTATAGGCATCTGAAACAATTTTGTGCTCTGCTTTTAAAATTACCCAATATCCTGAATACTCTTTTCCTAGTCCTTCCAGATATACAGGAAGATTTGGAGCTAAGCCCGGGTGACCAAGAACCTCTACTTTTGCTCTATAAGCAAATCTAGTTCTTTCATCGTGAGCCTTAGCTTCATATTCAGCAATTTTATAATTAGGGGCAGTTACGTCTAAGAATCGATCAAAAAATGGAGATTCTTGTTTTTGTCTAATTGACTTTAGTTTAATTTGATTTGTAATTTGATGAAGGCTTTTTGTCTCAGCATCAATTCCAGACACAGCCGCAGCAGATTTGTAGTCGCCTTCTTGGTCAAGGGTTTCGCCCACTAAAGGCTTAAACGAGTAAATTGTGGAGCCCAAAGGACTTCTGGCATCTCTCATTGTAAACCTTAGAGCTTCGTTCTTTTTTTCTTCAAGAAATTTGGTGTGACTGTGAAAATGTATTTCAGTACCAGTTACTCTTAAAGCATACCCACACTGATGAGCTAATTTTTGCATTAGTTCTAGGGCCGTGTGCCCAGCTTGAGAGATTTGGTCATAGACGCGTGGGTGGTCATCAACCAAAAAATTAAAACCAAAAGTTGTAGCTATATCACGAACAACGTCTGAAGCGGTTACGTTTGTCCAAACTTTTTGACTGGCAGCTTTTAGGGCGTAACTTGCTCCAATTACGTGAACTACCGTTTCATTTATACCTGGACTTATAGCAGGAGTAATGTGATGCACATACCCATAAAAATTTTGACTGTTTAAGTTGTCGTTAAAAGAAAAAGACACAGGGGTTCCGGGCCTGATCTGCTCATACTCAACTGCATGGTCTCTAAATTTAAAGCTTGCAAATTCATGATTAGACTTTTCCTGATAAAAAGATGCCTCATGAACGCGACTTGGTTGAAAAGAAGCGTTAGGAAAATCAACTGTAATTAGATTAGTCACGAGGTACTCGCAAAACAGTTCCTATAGGGATGTTAAAAGGGTCGCTAATTTGAGGGTTATTGTCTAATATGTACCACCAACGGTCTGGAGCATGGTAGAACTTGTCGGCAATTTGGTCTAAGCGGTCCCCTTCAATTACCGTGTACTCAAAATAGCCCATAGATTCTTCAAAGTAACTGTCGTAAAAAACAACAGCATTATTGTCAGCATCTTGCGAAGTGGCCACAAAATCTACTGTTGAATATTCGTATCTAGAGCCTTGGTAAATGGTCATGGGGTTACCGCCACAGCTGCCGCAGTTCCAGTAGAGGTCAATCCAGCGGAAGCCATTAGATTTATCGATAGAGTTAAATCGGTTGAAATAGGAGTCATATCAGTACTAAAACGGGTGTGATTAACCTGCATTCCGTTTATATATCCAACAAACGCCATAGGACCTAAATCAATGCGAACTAAAGTGGCTGCTAAATATCCAATATCTGAGGTTTCGCGACCGGCAACGTTGTGCCAGCCTGGTCCGTTAATTGCTTTATACAGATACTCAATATCAGCCACAGTTCCGTATTTTAAAAGGTCCATAAGTTTTTCATTTGATACATAGTTGGAATCATAGGCACCATTTTGAGTGTAGTACTGCGCTAGATCGGCTATGTTTAGGTTATTGGACACTTGAGCAGCGTCCAATCCGCCGTTATTTAATTGTTTTCCTGTAGCTGGGGGAGCTGATACGTTGTAATTTTTTGATATGTACTTTCTAGCGCAAGCAAAATCGTTTGTTCTATCTAAATGAAGCTCTATAGACATAGTTTCGCCTGAAGGAAACGCTCCAGCAACGGAAGCAAAGCGGTCCGTCGGAGAAATTGTTACGTCTGTATTTAAAGTAACGCTTGTAGAATAGCTTTCAGGATTCCACATAAATTGAAATCCGTATTTTCTGTCTTTATTTGCCGTTGGGTCTGTCTTACCATCAGTAGTCGACACAGAAGTTGGGTCATTAACCCAATACCAAATCCGTCCTCTGCGGTAGCCGTCCGGAACGTTTAAACGGTTGGCTGCAGGATTTGCGGGTCCCTTTGAGTCGATTCCGTCATAGTTAGCCATAAAGGACGGCTGAACAGGCAAACTCCACTTATGCGGTGGAAGGTTCCATTGATAACCAAAATCTGGGTAAACAGGAGGCTTTTTCTCTACGGAAGAGCTTGTTGTGTTTCCTGAATTTCCTTTATTTCCCACCGGAGCTTTTTTAGTAACAACTGCAGTTTTTGTTTTAGTTTTTACGTATTTAGTCGTTGCAGCCTTGGATGTAGACGAACGCTGTCCAGGCTTTGTTGTTAAAGATGAAGAGCCTACTATTCCAACACTCATGCGCTTACCGCTCTCTTTCTAATTTGCTCATGTTCCATAGATTGAACCACTGCAGTTTTAATCGCATCTACTAAAGTACGTTGTTCCTTTGTAGCATCTGATGGGATATTGATGTTAACAGTAACTCCGCCGTAGTTAACCCCACTACCTTGGACATCTGAAAAACGATCTTTTCCAGCAAATATTGGGGCAGCTACTAATCCAGAACCGCCAAGAGCAAGGCCCGAGGTGTTCATAGATGTCAGCTTTAGCCCTGAAAGGTTCATGCCACCAGCATTTGCGGTGTTGTCCCCGTTACCTTGAGAAGCGTTAGACGCGTCCCCTGGTTGAGGCGTAGAGGCTGATCCCCCTAAGTACGCCATAGGATCAATTTTTTGTTGTCCCTTACGCACTTCAAAATGAAGGTGAGGTCCTGTGGAATGCCCAGTATTTCCGCTGTAACCGATTAAGTCCCCAGCTTTAACCTTGTCTCCGCCTTTAGCTACTTTTTGAGAAAGGTGACCAAAAAGGGCCGAGTAACCATCTGCGTCGGATATTTGTACCCAATTACCAAAACCGGTGTCATCCCAAGAAGTTTCGTCTACGGTACCGTCAGTTACAGCGTAAACGGGGGTTCCTTCAGGAACACCAAAGTCAGTGCCTCCGTGAGGTTTTCCAAAGCTAGGGCTTCCTGGAATATTACGAATAACACCAAATTGACTTGTAATTGGTGGGCTGCCCGCTAGTGGCTTTCCGTAAGTAAACTTTTTAACAGTGTCGTCTTGTCCACCAAAGCCAAATCGAGTTGATCCGCGTCCATCTCCTCCACCGTGTCCTGGCTTCTTTTTCTTTTTTATGTTATTTCTTAATTTGTTAATTGCAGCAATAGTTGCAATAGACGCGCCAGTAGCAACAACCGTACCCATACCACCAGAAAAAAGGTCTGCAATTCCGCCGGCGCCTTCTTCTCCAATAACAGAAGCGGCTTCGACTGCGTCTAAACCGTAGCCCTCAAGTTCAGGAAGAGCTTCTTCAAACCAACTTCCTACATTTCTTCCAGCAGCTTTTAGGCCTTCCCAACCTTTACTTGCCGCAGCCTTTGTAAATTCCCAAGATTTACTACCAACACCTTTTGCAAAATCTAAAGCCTTGCCTCCAGCGCTTTTAATCATATCTAAGGCGCTTCCGCCTTCTCTTTCAGCTCCGCTTAAAAGGCTTTTGCCAGCTTTAAGAATTCCTCCAAATAAATGACTGGCTACTCCTCCGGCAACGCCAAGCAAAGCTGCTCCAGTTCCGTTTCCAGAGCTAGCAAGAGTATCGACAAATCCTTTGCTTTTTAGCATTGCGCGGAAAGCGTCGCCAAGAATGCCTGTAGATGTTGCCAATTTATCCATGGCGTTTGTTACGTTTGTTATTGCGGTGTTAGCTGCTTCAAAACCTTTTAGAAGAGGCTGAGCTGTATCTTGATTAAGTTTTTGCCCAGCTAGATTCTTTTTTGCTAAACTTTCTTGAGCTTGAGTAACAAAACCAAGTTTTTCAAGAGAAGTTATGTCTAACTTTCCACCCTTATTATTTGGATTAGCTTTAAGGAGCAAAGAATTAACAATAGCTTGACGAGCCACTGGATCTTGAATACCCAGTTGATTGATCATAGAGTCAATCGCATTTCCAGGCTGCAAAGACAGGGCAATATCTTGCGGACTGATTGCCGAACCGCCAGACTTTTGACGGTTAATCACGCTCCACAACTGATTAGCGATGTTGTCGTAAGAGTTCATCAAGCCTTGAGCATTTCTAATGTTGATGCCCATCATGCGGCCCATATTTACGGCACGGCCTTGGTTGAGTGCAGACATAGCCTGCATACCGCCCTGAATACCCGCTCCAGGAACAAGTGCAGATATTTGAGCTGCGCTGCCCATTACTTGACCGTAGTTAGAAAGGCTAGGGAGCATTCCTCGGCTTGCGCCTGTCATGGAAGCCCTCATAGCGTCCATAGAATCGGTTGGAAGGCCCTGAGAAGCCGATTGGTTGGCAATCTTGTACATTGCTGTACTGCCTGCGCCCTGGCCTGTCATAGCGCCAAATTGAGCTCTTAATGAGTCTGTTTCAAAAGCGGTAGCTACTGACGGCATGGCATTCATGACCATGGCGCCTGCAGCTAGAGTTCCGCGACCTAACGCTCCAAGTATTCCGGTGACTCGGCTTCCGCCTCCTCCGCCACCATTTTCTGAGCCGTCGTTATTGTTTTGACTTCCATCGTTTTGAGATGGGTCTTTTGTTCCAGTAGAGGAACCAAGTTGAAGAAGACTTCCTGCGCTAGCTCCGCCAGCTCCTTTAAGATTTTTAGAAATCTTGTCAGAGAGATCGACGGTTTTTTGAAGTTCTTTATTAAGGGACTTGAAGGCAGCCTCAAGGTCGGCGACTAGTTGAACCTTTTTACCAAAGACTCCACCGCCACCGCCAACGCCCATGGCATCTGATACAGCCATTTATCGCCTTCCAGCTCGTTCGATCCAATTTTTACGTTCCCTAAAAGAGAGGGAACGGACGTCTGATAACGTCCACCCTGTGAAAGCCCGAGTTAGTAGTTCAAGTTGGTCCAGAAGGTTTTCGTACTGCGCTTGGTTATACGCGAAACAACTCTGTGAGAGTCAGTGGCATAGGAATAACCTCGCCACATGCCTCGCAGCTCTTCTTCACCTCCCCAAGGCGTGGGCCTGGGTTACGGTCTAGAATCTGCTTTACAAGCTCTTCACGGTCTTTCCAGCTGAGCTTTAGAACTGTTGTGGCTCCAATTGACGGGCTGCCATTAACAGAACCAATACAACCAGATAGTAAAATTGTATTCATTTCTGCAGTTGTCTTGTCGGTATTCTCAAGCAACTGGCGCTGAACTTTTCCATTAGGCAAAGTAATTGACACAAGCCCTGACTTGGACTCATAAGTCCAGTTACGGTCCTGAATTGGGTCATCCAGCTCTTTAGTAGGAATGTCTTTATCGATGTTGATAACGATTTCCTGCTCCACACGGCACTTAGGACAAGCACCTTCAAAAGTAATCTCTGAGCCAAAGGTTGCTCTACGTACGCCCAAAAGAATCGCATCTCGGTCTCCCGAAAGCAAAGTGTCCAAGTCCTGGCTTGAAGTTGGCTCTCCTCCTAAAGAGGTCAGCCCGCGTTGTAGCATGACGTTGAGTGCTCGGCCGGTTGTTCCAGCTCTTGCAATGGTCTCCTCGTCAGCACCATTTAGTTCTCTTACTTCCGCGTACTTAACCAATGCGCCTTCGCGATTGATAAAGCCTCCAGGTAGATCAACACTGTTGTCGATAGGAGCCTGAGTTTTGATTTCCTTCTCAGGCTCCTTCAACAACTGTTGAGCTAGTTGGTTGACGGAATTTGCATCGGTAATGATTTGTTCTGCCACGTTTATTGCTCCTTAGGTCTAGCTATTAGGCGTTTGCCCCTGAAACACGGTTGAAGTTGCTATCGGTATAGAATACAGATAAACCTTCGTGCACGATACCCATTGTCTCAACCATGACGTTATTTCCGCCAGCATCGAGATCTGAGTAGTTCAGGGTTGAAATCCAAGCATTGTGGATATAGAAACCAAGCTTTGGAATCTGAGATCCGCCAGAGCCATCCGCAGTAGCGGTGGCGTTGCTTGCGTTTGGATGGTCAAGGACGTATAGCTTGATGTCCATGCGGAAGTCTTCCTTGGTGCCTAAGGCGATTCCGTCGCCAGCAGCAGCTGCAAAGAGGTAGCGCATCCAATCGATTGCTTGAGGGTTGTTATAAATAACGCCACGGCTAAATGTAATTGGGTTAAAGGTGGTCATTCCAGGAATCTGGTGAATAGTGGTGTTGAATCCACCTTCACGGTAAGCGATTGACTGGGTGTTGATACCTAGACCAGTTACGTTTGTGAAACCGCCGCTAAAGCTTTTGATAGCAGTGTTAGCGGTGTTGCCGTTCATTGGGTCATGGAATTCAGCCAAGAACCGAAACGAGCGTAGTGGATCGTAAGCGACGCTTGAAAAGCGCTTTACTGTATAGTCGGTTGCCATTGTAAGTTATCTCCTTTACGCCGTAGTAACGGTGGTTCCACCGTCAAACTGACCGATCTTAATGACAATAAATTCAGCTGGACGCTGCAAGGCAACGCCAACTTCAATATTGACAATTCCATTATTGATAGTGCTGAGACTATTGATGTCATTGTCGCACTTTACGTAGTAAGCGTCTGTTGGGACATTACCGCGTAGACCACCCTGGCGCCAGAAATCATTAAGGAATCCTGAAAGGGTAGCTGTAATAGAGCGCCACAACTTAGCGTCGTTTGGCTCGAAGATAGCAAACTGTGAGAGCTCCGTCATTGTCTTCTCTAAGTAAATGAGAGAACGACGAACTGGTACGTACTTTGAGACGTATGTTGACTGCAAAGTGCGTGAGCCCATGATCACGATGCCAGCGCCTGGAACATACTTGATAGCGTTGACTGCAGCAGCATTGCTGTTCAAAGAATCAAGGTCTGAGTTGCTCAAGGTCTGAACAGATACGGCACCACCAACGCGATTACCAAGACCAGCTGGGGCCTTGAATACTCCGCGAGAAGCATCAGTTGCAACGTAGTTACCTACAACAGCTCCTCCAGGATTGACAGTGAGAGTCAAGCCAGGCGTGTTAGTTGTTGGATCATTGATTACAATCTGTGGGTAGTACACGGCACCGTAAGAAGTAGACGTGTAAGCATTAGCGCGAGTAATTTGCGCAGCAGCCGCTGCCGATGGAATTGGGTCAATAACTACGAAAACATCCCCACGAGTTGAAGCGTAAGTTGTGATCAAGTTTACTGAGGTCGCGTCAACTACGCCTGGAGCGTTGAGGATGAGGCTGCTCTTTACAGTATCGAACAGGCTGATTGCAGCAGCAATGTCTGTCGAGGCTGGTTGAGAAGAGCCGTCAGAACCGCTAGCTAGGTAGGCGTTAGACACAGCTACTGGAAGACGAGTTGTTCCAGTTGAGCTTGAACCTAGGTCTACAGCTGCCAAGTACTTAGAATTCTGGTTGATGATCTTTGGAATGTAGCGATCATCTGTAGCAGTCATTGACAGGTCTGTGTAACGTTCTACAATGTTTGCATCTGTAGTTCCACCGAAGTAAACCAATAGGTCTACAGTTGAACCTGAAGCAGAAGTTGCGATTGTTACGTTGATGCCGTTACCCCAAGCACCCGGGTTTGCCGCTGTGAACTGCAAAGTAGAAGCTGGGCTAGCGTTACGATCATTGAAGCTGCGTGTTGCTAGAGCAGCTGTTGCTGCTGGAACACGAAGAATCCAAGCCTGTGCGCCTCCGTTTGAAAAGAAAAGAAGTACTGCAAGGTGCATGGTGTTGTTTGAACCCCATCCACCGTAGTAGCTGACGTATTGGCTCCACGAGGTGACCAGCGTCGGAGTGCTTGGACCACGGTCTGTGTAGCCGATAAAGGCAGCGACTGATGTTGCATTAGAACCCGATGCTGGAGGGTTTGCGGTCAGGGATTCCTGAACGAACACTCCGGGGCGAAGGTATTCAGCCATTTGTTAATCTCCTTTGGATGTTTGTGTTGGGCATTTAGTAGACCGACTGTTGTCCTTCAATAGGAACAGATAGTGGACGAAGGTTGACCGTTTCGACTTGCTGGATGGCATTGAGTGCATCAACGGGTGTCATCTCGCTCATGACTCGTACCGTGAAGACGTTACGGAGTAAGCGTCTTCCCTCCTCAACGGAGTCGCGCTTTGCGAACTCGTCAAGAAACATATGGCGGGCGGTGATAGTTCCATTGTGGTTAGCTACAGTTAGGTAACCAAACTTGCCCGGGAACTTGCTGCTAAGAAGCGTAAAAACTAATTGACGATCGTGCATAGGATTACGAGTGTAAGTGCTGATTTGATAATAAAGGTCGTATGAAACCGGTGCGTAGTATTCGTAGTACGCGTTTGGATTTGGAGACAAAGTCTCACGGTAGGTGTTATCCAACATCATTCCAGCTTGTTGGCGTTCTGTGCTAGGGACAATATCCAAAAGCTCAATGACAATGTAAGGGTAGTTTTGCTGGCGCACTTCGACATCTGGAAATCCGTAGTAAACCTGAACAGGTCGGTTAGGGCCTTGAAAGTCTCTTACGGTTATTCCCTGAAGCAGGGACTTTAACGCCGCATCTTCGGCAAGGATCATGGAGTCGTCGTATACGGTGCTCATACAAGTCCTTTCGAGAATACGTATTCGATAGCTGCTTGGGCTGCCATGTTGTGGATAGCCGACTCAGCATCTCGCATTAATGGGCGAAGAATGGATTTATGAGGTTGGACTTCGCTTCCGTATTCGGCATTGAAAATCCCACCCTCCTGCTCAGCAGCATAGGCTAGGTAGATTTTGCCTGAGGTAGCCGTGAACTCCACATTATGTTCCCACTCTTGGGATTGGAGGTTGGATTGAAGTTTTAAGTCGAGCTGTTCAGCCATAATTGCTGCAGCTTCAGTGGCGGCTTCTACGAACTCGCTCACTTCTTTTTCTTCTTTTCCTTTTTGCGAGATCCAACAACAAAACCTGCTGCCATCGCCCCGAGTGCTATTGCTGTAGCCTTTTCGTCTGGCAATTGTGCGTCAGCCCAACCCTTTAAAAATTCAACAGGCCCTGGTCGTTCCCATGGCTCGTACTTGGGCATGACATCTCCTAAGGAGTAGCAGTTTTGTTCGCAAAAAGGTAAAGCGACTTCCGCACCGGAAGCTACTATAAGAATAAACGAAAAAGCCCCCTTTCGGGGGCTAGTCGTTACTTCTTCTTTGCCTTCTTTTTTACCTTCTTGGCAAGCTTGGCATCGTTCTTCGCATCCTGAGCCTCGAACTTCTTTTTCTGGGCTGGAGTCATGCCTTTTTCAAACTTCTTGTCATCGTGGGCCATTACATGCCCTTCTTTTGGTTCATTGACATCTTCTTGGCAGCTGGGGCTGTGGACTTTGGTCCCTTACCCTTGGCCTTTGGGCCTTTGCCGTATCCGATGTGCTTTTTATCTTTCTGACCGCAACCGCAGGTAGCGCACATTATTTCTTTCCCTTCTGTGCCATTTTTTCCATCTTCTTTTTGCCGTACTTCTTCATACCAGCCGCAGCAGCTACCGCTGCAGGGTTCTTGGCGCCAGAAGCTTTTGCTTCTTTTTCAATAGCTGCGAATCGTTTTCCAGATCCGAGCTTTGGTTTCTTTGCTGCCATTGTTCCTTCTTCCTAGGGGGATTAACCTACTTTAAAGATGCTAACCTGAGAGCCAGACCCTCCAGAGATTGTCATTGCATCGCTAGAGTAAGCAGTAAACGCAATATAGTCAGTGCTTCCGTTCATAGCCACAATTGCGGAAGTAGTAACCGAAATTCCTATTCCAGAAGCTTGTTCTGCTATTTGTGCTATGGCGCTCTGAGTACTTCCATTTTTTGAAATTTGAATATTTGTTTGATGACCGGTTCCCGCAGTACCTGAAGCAAAAAGCACCTGTAGAGCTACGTAGTAGTTTCCAGCTACAGTTGGTGTCCAAGCTTTAGTTGAGGCGTTCCACCAGTTATTTGGGTCTATGTTTGCCACAAAAGACAATCTAGTGTCTGACCCCGTAGGCAAAGAAAGGTTATTGGTTAGGGTTGCGCTTGTAAACCATTGAGGTTGATTAACTATGTCGTCTGCGTCGTTAGACTCGATCATGTACCAGTTTCCGCCGTTGTAATTTACAAACGTGTATGAGCCGCCTACAGGAACCGCGTAAGAAGAAACAGAAGCAGTAGTGCCTAGAACATACACTTGGTTAGTTGAAAAGCCTGCGGTTGTTGGAACAGTTCCTCGGTTAACAATTTTCCAAATAGCTCCGCTTTGTGGATTCGCTGGAGCGTTAATTGTTTGGTTAGCTGAAGAGCCGGTAAATACTGTAGTTTCATTTACAGTAGCGGTTGCGTTTGCTGAACGCAAAACAATGTCGCTAGAGATAGTAGGCCACCAAGTGCCAGGAGTTCCTGCGCTTACGCATACCCAAATAGTTGCGGTATGGTCAACTATGAAATCCCCTACAGAGAACGTTCCACTAGCAGGTGCTCCTGAAGTTGTGCTGCCAACATACCTAGAAGGTTGAGTAGCGCCAGTCAGACCTGAAACAGATAGGGAAGGTGTGGAAAAATTTCCAGAAGCGTCTATCTTTGCAAGAGTTGTTCCAGAAGAGTTCTTCCAATCTTCTAGGTCTCCAGTTTGGCTAGCCAATCCCTGAACAGTTAATGCAACTGCTGAAGCTGAAGACGGAGTAATAGTTGGGCTAGTTCCAAGACTTCCAGAAGGACCTGTAGGGCCTGTTGGACCCGTGGCTCCTGCTGCTCCTGAAGAAGGAGTATAAACTTTAATACTCATCGCTTCACCAAAATCAATCCAACTTGAGAACCATTAGAGCTGGAAATTGCGTAAAGACCAGAGGTGTAAGTTAAATCATCGATACTCGCTATAGCTCCAGCAACTAATTTAATTCCATAAGATGAGGAAGTTACGCTTGAGGATCCTAAGTACACGGTAGCTGTAGCATCTACGTTTTGGATAGACACGCTAACAGCGTTGTAGTCGTGACGGGCTTCTCCAGAGAAACTGGTTGTGATGTTGTCTGGGTTCAACAAGGTAGCGCTTGAAGAGCTGAGCGTTACGAGGTTATGAGATAAGGACATTACTTTCCTGCCTTCTTTTTCTTTTTGACTTTCTCTGGGAGTTTTTTACCCTTAGGTGTTTTATTTTCCCATTCTTTGGCCATCTCTGGGTGCTGTGCGTACATGAACTTGCGTTGAGATTGGGATTTAAATGGCATTATTACTGATGGTTGTAGTTAGGGGACGCTGGATCGGTAGAGCCAGGATAGCTTTCAGATATGTCGTAAGGGGTGCGGACCACAGCCGTAGCCGAATCATAAGACGTTACAGCGTACTGCTGGAACTGAGGGTCGTTAATCATTTCCTCAGGCATTACTTGAATGCAGTCAACTAGAACTAGGGAGAACCTATTGGCAACAATTCCAGCCTGTTGAACTCCGACTGGACGAAAGACTTCGCCTAGCCAAATGATTCGGCCTCGGTTTTGTAAGTCAGGGTTGCGAAGAACGCCTGGAACGATTCTGTCTATAGCCTCTGAGTCCAAAGTTAAGTGCAAACTATCGGCGTTGTAGTAACCGCGCTCATCTAAAGGAACTCCGCCTTGGTCGATTACTGCCTTAATGACAGGGATCTCGTAAGGACCCTTCCACATACGACCGCCAGTGTCAGCGCCTACGTCGTAGACAGGGTGAACTCGCGTAGCCACAGGGTCAAACACCCACCAAAGGGCAGTTGTACCTGCTGGGTTTTGTAGGTCGGCAGAAACGCCTTCTAGAACCGAGTCGGTCTCGAAGTCGGCATCAAATCTACCGCCTGGGTTGTAGTGGCGCATAAGGCTCCTTAAGCGTTATAGAACTCTAGGTTACTCTTTAAGCGCTCGTTTGTAGGCTCTATCTCCAAAGCATGCTTGCCGTGAATTATGGCGTTTTTCTTATCGCCTTGATAGAAAGCTGCAACGGCAGCTAAATCGTGCGGGGTAGCTCCCCAAGCATATGGCTCACATAAATAGTCCAATGGCTTTTCTTTAATAATCAGGGAAGTCGTTGCCCAGTTCCAAGAGTTAAGCCAATCTTTCTTATCGTGGTAATACTGAGCTAGATCTACCATGGTTTCTCGACGAAGTTTGTCTTCCTCGTAAGACTTTTGCAAAAGTTCTTCGGTTCTAGACGGCTCACAACGTGCCCAATAACGGTACGCAGCCGCCCTCTCAGCCACCCAAGTAGCTGTGGGCAGGTTAAGGTACCGTTCAAACTCTACAGCGGCTTCAGGGAACATTCGATAGAAGTAAAGCTCTCTAGCGTAATAGAAAGCATTACGGTCGTTGTATGGGTCTTCTATCGTAGACTGCTGGAGAAGTGGCAAATACTGAGCCCGTGATTTGCTTTGGTCAGGGTGATGGTGAAGTTGCAAATCAATTTTTTGATGGACTTCCTGAATACGGTCTGGAAACAGAGCTTCGTGCACAGGGTGGCGCCAACGGTATCCGTGACGAGTGTGAATATGGTCCCCGTCAAATTGAACTCCCGGCGACCCATCTTCATTCCAACTCCATGTGTAAAGGTAACGTGGTCTAGTAACTACCTTTGGGTCTAACTTTTCTAGCTCTGCTCGCCATCCTACCCACAGCATTTCATCCATATCCAAAGAAATGCAGTAGTCAACGTCATCCGGAAGAAGGGCTAGAGCAGCGTTCCTGGCGTCATCAAATCTCCAAGGCTTAACGCTAATTGTGTGACACACAATCCCTAGCGCTTCAGCTTTCTCTACAGTTTTGTCTGTAGAACCTGTGTCGACTATAACCAAGTAATCTGCATCTTTGGCTGATTCATACCAGCGTTCAACGAACTGTTCTTCATTTAATGCGATGGTGTAAACGGCTATTTTCATGGTCTAAGTGTATCCATAAAAAGAAAAGCCCCACTGGTCCCGAAGGGCAGTGGGGCAATATTTCTTAAATTACAGCGTGTATTGGATACTTCCATAGATGGTTGTGCCACCGTCTGGGGAGTAGAACATGATTAAGTTCTTGCCGGTGGTTGCCAAAGTAGGTACTGATCCGCCGTCCCAAGTAATATTGTTGAAAGCGACAGTGTAAGAACCGCGATTGCTAACTTCGACCCACCAGATGTTTCCGGTATATCCGCTTAGACCAGGGTTGTTGTACGCACCTGTGGTGCTAACAATGCTTTTGAAAATCTGGTTAGGCGCAGCAAAAGTAACTGTGACGTTATTTGCTGGGCTTAAAATACGGAAGTACTGGTTGCCAGCTGGGTAGATTGTAATGTTACCTGAGGCGCCTGTTTGGGAACCTTGGCGGATTGAGATTTCCGTGTTGCGGTAAGCATCTGATCCAGCTGCGATTGCGAGTGGACGAGCGTTAACTGGCATGGTAGCTCCTATTACGCAGAAGCAATAAGCATTGTTCCGTACACAGTTGTTCCACCATCTGGTGAGAAGAACTGAAGAAGGGACATCTTATTTGCAGTTGATGTAAGGGTTGGAGATGAACCGCCACTCCAAGAGACGCCTGAGAAGGTAACTGTTTGAGCCAGCTTGTTGTTTACTTCAACATACCAGACGTTTGAATAGCCTGAAGGAATGCCAGTAAAAGTGACTGTAAGAGTTCCGCTAGGTGAAAGAATTCTTGAGTAACCGCCGCTAGTTGGGTTGATGCTGAGCGATCCAGACAACGCTGTGAATGACTGAATACGAGAAGTCATTCCAGCGTTGATGAATACGTCAGTAGAAGACGACAGTACTGTAGGTACTGAGGTAATGGCCATGGGGCTTAGTTACCTTCCTGAGATTCTTCCGAATTAGATGCTTCGCCCGTGAACCCGGCACCGTGCCAGTTTGCTGCTGCAGCTGCGCCTACCTTTGGTGGGATGAAAGTATCACCGGAAACCGCCCAGCCTTTTGAAGGCTGGGGGTTAAGTCCGGAGATGTTCTTTACATCGTAGACATTAGCTACTGGGCCAAGGTCTGCCTCGGTGTCAGCTACAACAACGTTAACTACGCTGTTGCCTGAGATGAGTGCATAAGTTGCCATTGATGTAGTCTCCTAGTTCCTTATTAGAATGTTGCCTTGTCGAACCAGCGAACGATAGCAAGACCATCGGCGCCGTTTCCACCGTTTGAGATGTTTGGATAGTACTGGAGACCGTTGAAGTCAACGTCAATCTGGTCGCCGCCATCGAAGTACAAGAACTCCCATGTTACATCAAAGTACGCTGCGTTAGCAGGTGCTAGAAGTGTCTGCCATGCGCCTACTGTGGCACCGACTGGTCCAAGGTAAGTTGTTGTTGTGAGGGCTGAGAAGATGATGTTGGCATATGGACGATCCTCACGGATAATCTTTCCATCAGTTGTCTTCCAGCGAACTGTAGGACGAACCTGCTTTGCTTGACCAGGGAACTGTGTTGAAGTAACACCGGCTGGAGCGGTACGAAGAATCGCAGCTACGCCTGGGAAGTAAAGCTGAGTACGTGGAAGGACTGGAATTTCAGACCATGAAGTTACGATCTTTGCATCGCCAACGTCTTGGATAGTAACGCGGTTAACGTTAGTACCGTAGATGAGAGAACCAGCTACAACCTGAATTGAAGAGTTGTACAGAGGTGACCACTGGTAGATAGCCGAGTTAGCTGTTTCGTAAGTAACCACTGCTGTGTGTGAATGGTTGACCGGTGTAAGAGGGGAGTTGTTCTGGTTAGAACCTCCACCACCACCGCCGGAACCAGTGTTCTGTACAGCATCGATACCACGTGCGTAGTAGTCAGGGCCAAGGTTAGCTTGGTTGACGAGGTAGACAGAGCCACCACGACCGCCACCAGCGTTACCGCGACCTGAAGTGATAGCTGTAGCAGAGGATGAGTTCATCCAACCAGCTCCACCGCCACCACCGGCGATTGCAATACCGTTAGTTGAACCTGAGTTCAAGCTAGAGATTGTTTGACCAAGACCACCATCACCAGCGTATGTTGGGATGTTAGCTGCAGAGGTACCTGTGTTGGTAACCGCGTTTCCGCCGTAATTTCCACGAAGTGGGAAGGTTGGAAGAGCGTAGGCACCAGTGATAGCTGAAGTACCTGAGAAGTTGAAGGTTGTGCTGTTAGTTGGGTTAGGCATGTAAGTAAGAGCGTTACCGCCAGCCTGGAATGAACCTGCACCGCCACCAGCTGCTGTTGGGGTGCTGTACCCACCGTTAGCTGCGTGTCCACCGTTGTTAGCGCCTTCTAGACCATACTGCCAGACTGGGATCTGGGAGTTGTAGGTACCACCACCACCGCCACCTTCAGCTTGTACATAAGTACCTGCGATGGAGATAAGGACTGAGTTACCGGCTTGACCAGCAAATACATACGAACCATCGTTGTTGCGGTGGACTGTTGTATAAGTTGTTGTTTCAAGCTGTGGGTAGATTACGTGGAATTCAACTACACCAGCTGAAGCCTGCTGAGCTGCGTTAAGGGCAGTTACGCCAAACTTAGCATAAGCGGTGTTCACTGGAGCTGTAGCGGTAACGCCTACACGAATTGGGTGTGTAGTAGGTACTGGAAGAGTAGCTGACCACTGAGTACCAGAAGCAACACCAATTGATGGCAACGCGTAACCTGTGCCGTTGGTGCGTCCAAGTGAGTTGTAGTCTGCATCGTAGAACTCGATGAATCCCGCTACTGGACGATACTGCTGGGTTGTGCCTGACTCAAGTACGAACGCAGATCCTGCGTAAGTTGTTCCGGCAATTGCCTTTACAAACTTGTGTGAAGCTTCCATGTTACCTGTTGTAGCAGATGTTGTGTTCTGAATTACAAGCGAGGTATCAGTAGCATATAGAGGAGGCAACCATGACGTGGTTGAGTTACCGAGTTCAAGCTGCATATTGTCAATCCAGAAGATTGTATTTGGCTGCTCGAATACGAGTGTTGGGTAGATGAACTGTGGGGTAGAACCGTAACCGTACACGCTGTTTTGGGTGGTAGCGCCAAAGCCAGGTGTTGTGAAGGTTGCGGTAATGCGCTGCCAACGGTTAGCAAAGATTTGCGTGTTGGTTGGAACACCAAAAGTGAGTGTTGTGTTAGACAGCGGAGCGCTTGTAGCGTTGCTGATAACGATTGTGTTAGAGCCGCCTACAGAAGAGATTACTGTTGATCCTGGAATACCCGCGCCAGCGACGGTCATACCCGCAAATACTTGACCCCAAGAAGTTGAGTCCAAAGTAATTGTGGTAACACCGCTTGCAGCATTAGCTACACCTGTGGTAGCTCCGCCGTAACCAGCCATCAATGTTGGGGTGATCTGACGAACAAAGAATCCGTTGGATGTACCAGCGTCGATTGAGTTAGTTGTACCTGTGGTTGTACCGCCAAGATAGTTGACGTTTGACTGTGCCATGTAAGAAGCGCCAGTTGAACGAAGCTGCAAGAGGATTGGTGTACCAGTTGAAACCACAGTGTTAGGGTTTACGTACACAGAAAGTGTGTAAGTCTGACCTGGTACATATGGAATACCGGAAAAACCAGCAACTGATGTTGAACCAGTTGTGTTTGAGGTGTTGTTAAGGCTAGAAGTGTTTACCCATGTTGGGTTAGCAGCTGCTACAGAAGAGCCCGTTACAACCTGAAGAGCATACTGGCCAAGTGAAGAGCCTGAGTATGAGAATCCGACAGATTGTGCAGTGAAGTTACCTGTAGGGACGTTAGAGATAGTCAAGCTTGTTGTGCTATCAATGCTGTTGATTACAGTACCGGTCTGGATGTTAGCACCAGTAACATACATGCCAACAGCAAGGTTTGCTGTAGTTGCTACTGTAAGTGACTGAGATGTTGTAACGCCAGATGCGGTTACAGTAAATGGAACACCCATTTCAGTAAGCTTGGTTGGAAGACCTGAGTTAGTGATCTGAATTGTTGCTGGGTTAGTTCCGTAAACACGGACGTAACCGTTAGTAACAATCGTTGGGTCTTCAAACTGAGCTACCTGAGGCTGAAGAAGGTTGTTAGACAGGTTGTAGAACCATGGGGAGGTTGGACCACCGGTTGTCTGTGGGTTTGTACCCGTCTTAGCATCAAAGGTAGGTGTTGAGATATTGTTGTAAATGATATTTGAGTTCTTAGTTGTATTATCGTTAATATCAAACGCGGCAATACCGTTTACAGCAGCTGTAAGAGCAGCGGTAAGGTTAATTGTGTTACCTGATACTGAAGCAACCTGAACGTTAGCTGGCAAACCGGCCATAGTTGTATAAGCGTTTACATACATACCAGCAACAATGCCGTTTACGTTAGGGAACGCTGTAACCAAAGACTGGCCGTTAACACCGGTGATTGCGCGATAGAAAACCACGTTATCCCATGAAACGTTGCCGTAGTCGAAATACGCGTTGTACAAGAGGTTACCAATTGTGATGGTACCAAATGATGTAGTTCCGCCGTTTCCGCCTGGAAGAGTAGAAAGAACGTCAGTTGCAGAGGTAAGTGATCCTTGACCACCCTGTCCGCCTGCGCCAATTGTAATTGTGTATGAGGTACCTGGTGTGACTGTGAGGTTCTTTACGACAACAGCACCTGCGCCGCCACCGCCACCAGCAACAGCAGCTGAACCGCCACCGCCACCGCCACCTGCGCCAACAAGGATAACCTGAGCGCTAGTTACGCCTACAGGCGCGCTCCAGGTACCGTTGGCTGTAAAAATAGTTTCATTGACGTAAACGCGACCCGAGTTATCGTTAGGGAAGACGAGTAAGTCTTTAGATGCGGAAATTGACATTATTTAGGTCCTTTACGCTACGGTGACTCCAGAAACAAAGTAGTCAACAGCAGACGCTACGTCCGCTACTACTGTAATTGTTTCTGTAGCAACTAGTACTGTACGGGTATCGAAATTTACGGTTCCGTTTGCAGGGACCTGAAGGCCTGTGCAGAAAGAGTAACCGCCAGCAGTCATCGTAACTGTACGAGTGTTTGCTGTTTTGTTTGAGAACACCACGTTAGTGATGATCGCCTGTGTAGATGCTGGAACGGTATAAGGCGAAGAATCTGTGAGACCCGCGGTACCGATCTTTAGACGAGCGACGTTTGTAGCCATTATGCAAGGACCCCCATGTATCCAAATGTGTAAAGGTTCGCAGCTGTTGCTGCAACTGCGGCTACCTGTGTGGTACCTGCAGAGTTAACTGCAGCAACCTGAGTGGTTCCCGCAGTATTAACCAAGCCGACCTGTGTGGTACCGGCTGTGCTAATGCTTGTTAATTGAGTGTTGGTAGCAGCGACAATGTCGTTTACGCCCAACATGGTACCGAGCGTGTTCAACGCATTTGCGTAGTACGCGTAATCGGTTGAAGTGAATGGACCAGCACCAGACAAGGTGGTGCTAATGTCATTCTTAAGCGCGGTTATTTGAGGACCGAGCGATGAATAATCTGGCATTGTCTTTTTACCTACCTTCTGTATGCAAGTGTAACTTGGCGAACTTTTCTTTTCTTCTCAAACTCGTTAGGCTTGAGCTTCTGTCCAGGAAATACGAGCTGCGATGCTTCCTGTGGTCGTACCGATGTTTGTAGCTTGGATAACCAGTACGTCTGGTCCCACAGGAAAACCTGGGGTAGATACGTTGCCGTTACCGGACATATTGGAGTTTCCAAGGTCTTTAATACCCGTAATGTCATATACGGATGAGTTGTAGTTAGAGGCACCGCCACCGTTTTCTGAGAAGAATGAGAACACGGAATCTCCACCGACTATATAACCTGTAGGTGAGCCTGAAGGTACGATTCCGCCTCCGCTACCAGCATTGTCAAAGTAGAGGACCTGAGCTAGTGAGTTGACACCAATTGGGTCCTTTTGCCAGTCAGTTGGAAGGCCGGAGTAGCCCGCTGTTGGTGTGAACGTGTACACGCCCGCAGCATTTTGAGTTAAACCGGAGCTGATCTGGATTGTGCTTCCAAATACGTTAGTAACGATTGTTCCGGCAGAGATACCTGTGCCGCTAACTGACATTCCTATTACGATGCCGGTAGTTCCCAAAGTATCGGTAGCTGAGTTAATTGTTAAAGAGGTAGAGCCGTTAGTTCCGGAGATAGCGTTGGTAGTAGTGCTACGAGCAAGCTGGGTTGTTGTCCAGTTCGTGTAGCTGAGATACGCTGGGTTCAAAACACAGTCAATACGGAAAGAGCCGTTTGTCTGAACACCAATAGAACGAAGCTGAAGTGACATACGGTTTAGCAATTCACGTTGACCAAAGTTCTTGCCAATTGCGTTATCAGCAGAAGGCGCTACGCGGATAGCTACTAGAGGACGAGCTGTACCAGCAGGCACACCCACATACTTAGTCATACCACCAGTGTAGATACCGAGCAAGTCTTGCTGATACCCGCCGTCAAGAACCACTGAGGAACCCCAGTGCTGCACGATTGGCGAACACTGCATCAAAATCTGCTGAATACCTACTTGAGCCAAACCACCAACTCCTGTAAGAGTTGAGTCTGGGGTAAATGTTACAGGGGTGCTTCCGCCCTTAATTGTTTGGTATCCAGTTGGGAACCATAGGGTGATCGGTTGACGACGGGTTATATTAATTGGGTACGCCTTATTAACTGAGTCGTAAGCTCCAATAGAACTGTAAGTCAGCAATTCGCAGTTGATGTCATCTTTCATCCAAATAACGCCCTGTGCAGGCCAGTCGTGAGTGTTTTCAACTAGCATGACAGAATCGTTTGGACCAACAGCTGTGCCGCGTCCACCAGCTCCACCAATAAGACGGGTGTTCTGAGTAGGCTCGGTAGTAACTTCATAACGTGCAGGAAGGTTACCTGAGCGTTGGTAAGCCACTTGGTTGTTGTTGTTCATCGGCATACGGTGACACCAAATAAGCTTTCCGTTTGGACCACGCATACCAAATCGAACAGTTCCTGCGCCGTACCAGGTATAGTCGATAAAGAGCATCTGCATCTTTGTAATGTCTACGTCATAACCTGATGGACCAGTTCCGTCCAGCTGATCCCAGTTCCAGTTATCTTGACCGTAACGCTCAATCTGAGTAATTGCTGCGCGCACACTAGACAACGTTTGACCGCGATAAGCTGGGGATACGTGGACCGTAGAATCATCTGAAATTGAGATGACCTTGTATACAGCACCCTTAATAACGATGTTGTTGTTAACAATCAGCTGACGACGGAACTGCGTATTAGTTCCAATAATAATGTTAGAGCCGTAGGTAACAGATACACGTCCCTGCAATAGCTTTTCAGAGTGACGACGACAGACATAGATTTCTTGACCGTCGTACTCAAACCAAAAACCATTTTGATCGTCAAATATTCCTGCACGAGTAGCTGCGCCGTACCACGTATACGCGTGGACGTAAATATTTGTACCAGTTGAAACCAAATCAACTGCTTGTACAGGTGACATTAAAGTGGTTTGCACTTGGAAAGTATTTGAATCGATAATGTTGGTTACAGTAAAGTACCCATTGTAGGGGTTGTAAGTCTGAGATGTAGTTGCGTTTTCAATCAAAACTACTGCACCAGCCTGTAGACCGTGGTCTTCAACTGTTGCAATTTGAATTGTTGCAAGTGCTCCCTGAACTCCAGTAGAAAGGACAATTGAATCAACAGTAAATACTGGTGTTAGTTTTGCACCAGTAGAGAACTGCATTCCTTTACCCGCTTGGTAACGGAAATATCGGCGAGTTTGACGGATCATCTGCATGCCCGCTACTGGGTTATATGTTGTTAGAGCAACACCTGCGTCATATGGACGGTGAATGACATAACCATCGTTCTTTGCAATAATGCGGGAAGTAGACGGGGTAGACAAAGCTCCGATGTAATAACCAATGTTGAACTTAATCTGGCGTACGGAAGGAACTTCGGTGATGTAATAGTCACCATCCCAGCTGTTAGTTCCTGCTACAGAAATAGGAGTTCCTGGGAACAATCCGTGTAGATTTTGGAAAGTAACTGTAATGTTTGAAGAAGGCGCTGCGCCGTCTGTAGATGCAGTAAAGGTATTAAGCGTGTTAGTTGCGCCAGGTACTGTTCCAAGTCCTGGGTAAGAACCTCCAGGAATGTGAGCGTGGTCAAATACGTCTCCAAGGTATACGGCAGACAAGTTAGCAAGGTTCATGTCTCCAATTGGAACAAGTCCCTTTGCTTTGTAAGTAAGCGTATAAATTGTTGGAACAGAGGTAATTCCAAAGGTACCTTCAACACGCTGATTAAGAGTTTCTTGAACAGAAATAACTCCACCAACAAATCCTCCGTGAGGTTGGACTGTTGTTACGGTAATGTTTGAACGAGGAGAGGCTCCGTCAGAAATGACGGAGGTGACTTGAAGGGCGTTACCTCCACCCGGCTTTGCAAAGAATGATGGGTAGTTTTGTGTAAGCGAAATAGCTTCCCACTTAGAAGGCTGGATTGAATACTCAAAGTCGGTATCCATCAAAGATTGCGGGGTGGTTACCTTAAGCTTGTTTTGTCCATCAAGGAACGGATCTTCAAAGCTAATAAGCTGAGTAAAGTCGTCCACCATGATAGATATGATGTCTGTGGCCTGTGTATTTGTAGAAAGAATAGTTGGAAGAGTAATTACTGTTCCGGGAATATTGGCTCCATTTACAACACCAGCCTGCGCAGCCGTAACGTAGTTAATTCCGGTTAACTGTGTGTAATTTGTCCAATTAGTAGTTGCATCAGAAAAGTTGTAAAGAGTTTTACCTGAGGTCATGTTTTGAATTAACATGAGTCTTTCAGGGCGAATCCAACGGTCGGTTATTGTAATAGTACCGCCTACTGGGTCTACAATAATATTCTGTGTTTCAAGAATAATGTTACGTGCCACTTGGACTCCTTCTTAGAGAAACCACATCGGAGGAAGAACCGATGAAGTAGTTTTAGTTGTAGTAGTGCTTGTTGTTGCCGTTACTGTCTGCTTTGGCATAAGGATACCAAGTCCTAAGAACGAATCAGCAACCAGAGCATTAGCTAGTGCGGAGCCCGAAGGTCCAGTAGGTCCTACTGATCCTTGTGGGCCAGTAGGTCCTGTAGCACCATTGGATCCGCTAGTGCCGTTAGCTCCAGCAGGTCCTGTAGGGCCTGTTGCGCCAGTAGCTCCAGCTACACCGTTAGTTCCAGAAGAGTAAGGCAGGCTGTTCCAAGCCGTTACTCCATCACCAATTTTAAATTTGCCGGTGTCGTATTCTGAAGCGAATTCGCCTTGAGCAAGTACTGGATTAGCTGCTGTCCAACCAGCCGCTGTTCCGCGTCGTAACTGAATGACTACAGCCATTTAACTTATTCCTCCAGCATTTATATAGAGCGGACCGCCGTAAACAGAATCGGGTGCACCACCGTCTACATTTAGTATTGTATAGCCTGAAGGGCCTGTTGGACCGACTAAGCCAGTAACACCTTGTGGGCCTTGTGGACCGGTAGCACCTGTAGGACCTGTTGATCCAATTCCTTGCGGACCTGTGGCACCGGTAGGTCCGGTGACACCTTGAATTCCATTTGCACCGGCTGGACCTGTTGGACCCAGTGGGCCTTGAGGACCTGTGGCACCAGTTAAACCAGCAATACCTGCAGCGCCGGTAGCACCAGTTGGACCAGTTACACCAGCAGAACCTGTAGGACCTTGAATTGGTCCAACGTTTAACCATGAAGCTGTATTAGCTACCCAGACGTAAAGTTGTCCTTGAACAACATAACTATCTCCAGGGGAACCTGTTGGGTGAGCTGTTTGCAAATCACCAACAGAGTTGAATGTTCCAAGAATTGTTACTGATGTACCAGCAGGACCAGTTGCACCAATAGAACCAGTAGGGCCTGTAGGACCAGGATTACCGATAGCACCTTGAGGACCAGTTGAACCAGTTGCGCCAGTTTGTCCGGCAGGACCTGTCGCACCAACTTGACCAGCAGGACCCATAGGACCTGTAGGGCCAGCAACACCTGTAGGACCAAGCGCACCTGTAGGACCAGTTGCTCCGGTTAATCCAGTTGGACCTAATGGTCCTTGTGGACCGGTTGCGCCAACAGCACCAGTTGCACCGGTCGCACCTGTCAAACCAGTTGGACCAGTTACGCCAATGTCACCTTGTGGACCTGTTGGACCGACTGGGCCGATGTTACCGGTTGCACCTGTTAAACCTGTGGCACCAGTTGGGCCAGGAACTGTTGAAGCAGCTCCAGTAGGACCTGTAGGACCAAGAATGTTTCCAACGTTTTGCCAAGCAACAAGCGAAGGATTCCAAACTTCAAGAGTACCGTCAGCAAGAAGGTACGCATCTCCAGCAGAACCAGAAGGATGCGCTGCAATCAAAGCGGCTTGCGTTGCGTACTGTCCCTTAATAGTTACAGCAGAACCTGTTGTTCCTTGTGGACCAGTAGGACCGGTGGAACCAAGCGCACCTTGTGTGCCAGTTGGACCGGTGTTACCTTGTGGACCAGTTGCACCAGTAGGTCCAGTTGATCCAGTTAAACCTGTTGGGCCAACCGAACCTTGTGGCCCTGTTGCACCTTGCAGACCAGTTGCGCCGGTTGGACCGGTCGCACCAGTTAAACCTGTTGGTCCAATAGGACCTTGTGAACCTGTCGCACCAAGCGCACCCGCGGTTCCTTGAGGACCTGTTGGTCCGGTTGAACCTGCTGGGCCAGTTGCTCCAGTAGAACCTGTTGGGCCTTGTGGTCCAGTAGAACCGACTGGACCTACTGATCCAGTTGCGCCTACAGCACCTGCAGGACCGGTCGCACCCGTTGCACCTGTCTGTCCTTGTGGACCGACTGATCCTTGTGGACCTGTTGGGCCTGCCAAACCTGTTGGACCTGTAACAGTTGATGCGGGGCCTGTAGCGCCTGTAGGTCCAATTGGACCAACAGCGCCTACGTTACCTTGTGGACCTGTTGGTCCAGTGGCTCCAGCAGTTCCTGACGGTCCTTGAATGTTTCCAACATTTACCCAAGAGTTTGTGTTGGTTGACCATACGTAAAGATTGCCAGCTACTAAGTAAGCTTGTCCTGAAGAGCCGCTTGGGTGTGCAGCTAAAAGTGAATTGTAATCTGTGTAAGAACCAAGGATAGTTACGCCAGTTCCTTGAGGGCCAGTGGCTCCAATAGGACCAGTTACGCCTTGCGGACCTTGTGCTCCCGTTGGTCCAGATGATCCCGCAGGACCAGTTGGTCCTTGAACATTTCCAACGCTAATCCAAGAGTTAGTGTTTGAGGACCAAACATAAAGATTACCTTGAACAATGTATGCGTTTCCTACAACACCTGTTGGATGAGCAGCTACAAGAGATGCGTAGTCTGAGTAAGAGCCTAAGATTGTGACGCCGGTGCCCGCTGCGCCTGTTGGACCTGTAGGTCCTGTAGAACCGGAAGGGCCTGTTGGACCTGTGGCTCCAGCGGCTCCTGCTGAGCCTAAACTAATTTCCTCAACGACTAAGTCGCTGGCATTAGTGGCAGAAAAACTAAATGGGGCGCCTAGCCCAGAGCCTTGACAAACGAGGCAGTTGCAACCTTCAGGATGTTGTAAAAATGGCATGTGTCTAGTCCAATGTTACTTGCTGTTGAACAAACACTTGGCCGCGAGCCACAGTCTGTTCAAAGCTATCGTTAGTGGTTGAAGTGAGCTGTAGATCCCAGAAGCCTCGAGTAGGTAAGTACTCGGTCTGCTGCTTAGTTAAATACAGCTGAACTTTTGCTGGCTGTGACGCTTTAATAACTTTGATTCCTATCTCAGCATAAAGCGATGGTGAGTTTGGAAATGTTCTAATTTCTGCCTTAGGGGTTAGTCCCGTAATATCAAAATTTAAATCTAAGACCGCACTCCAGCTATCGCCTTGAGTCAATATTAAGTCATAGATGCCAATTTTACTTGGTATAGGGGCATAGCCCATTTGGTCATTTGAAAGAAAGATTCTGTCAGGCATTCTAGAATCATCGACTTCCTGAGGCATATATAGCGGTACATACTTGTTGGTAGTGCGACTAATCCTGCGGAGGGTGCCCATTTCGATACGCCAGAGGCCTACGTTAAGCTGTGAACAAATCTGTCGGTACTGTTCCCAACGCTGTTGGACAATCTGGCTTAGTTGACTAAAGCGCTCGCTCCGCGGAATAGTTACGCCGTCTGGGGCTGAAATGTCAATGTCAAAAGAAGCATCTGTGGCTAGAGCCCAAAGAGCCTCGATAGTTGCCAAAATAGCTACTGGATATTCTTCCACTTTTGGCAAACGGGTAGCCGTCATCTTGCTGCCAAAGTTATCTGTACGTTCGTGAAGGTGCTGCTCTACTGCGGTGCATACGTAACGATATATCTCATCATCGCTAAAGTACCTATATGAGAATCCGTAAACTTGAATTGTAGAACCTGAGGCTGGGGCTGTGCCAAAGCGAATAACTCCGTAGCGGGCGTCCAGCTCAAAATCAAAGCCTTGAGCTTTTTCTGTTCCGTCTACGGTAAGAACTAAGGTCATTTGGTCAATAGGCTTTATACCTAAAGAAAATTCTGTGGTTACTCCGTCTGTGTAAAACGTCTTCTGAAACTGCTTAGGGTGGTCGGCAAGTTCATCTCTGACCTGTCTTACAAGGCTTAGAAGATTTGCCACTGTAACTCCCTTGATGAACGCGGATCTGCTATTTCTAATGTTCCCATTTAGGGCTTAAAACTTCTCTATAAACGAAAACAGCCAGCACTAAGGCTGGCCGAGTTCGCTATTAAAGGCTTAAATAACTCCTGCGAGATATCCCTTTTCTTCCAAGTGGCGGGCCACATTACGAGTGACCTGGTACTTAGGGCCTGCCTTGAAGGAGTAGACATTGCCTGCTCCAAGAGTCATAGAATCAATATCATCAATAACTCGAATAGTGACTAGGTCGTCATCTGCGCTACCGACCACTGTAACCTCATCAACCACTACGGTTGGGCGGTTTGGCTTAGTTGCGTCGATTACTTCTGTTTCTAGTCGAACTTCTGCCTCTGCTGTAGCGAGACTCATTTCTGCTGCGCGAGCCTGTTGTGCTTCGGCGTTATCCTTCGCCATTTGTTCGCGCATACGGCCAGTTACGTTGCCTGGCTTTGATTGACTTGCCATTTTTTCTCCAATGTGTGAACTCTTTAAAAGACGGGGGGCTGGGCAGCCCCCCGCTTACTGCTTATTAAGTTATTAGTTGGTTTCTGCAATAACAACAGACTGATCGGTGATCAAGCCGAGTCCGAAGATTGAGTACCAAGCAAGCGCATGCTCACGACCGAAGTCAAGGATACCGCCATCGCGGAGCTCAACTGGGAGTGAAATAGCGTGACCAAATGCGTTATCTCCGATGAAGATAGCGCCGTAGCGGTCTGCTGAACCATTACCGGTCTTGGTTGTAGGAGTGATGTAGCCTCCACCAGGAGTTACTGTTGGGTTAGCAACGAGTGTATCTGTGGTGTAAGAAGTACCAGCACCGCCTGGAACCTTTAGGACCTGGGTTGTCTCAATGAAGACTGTGTCGTACAAGCGACCGATTTCACCGAGCATGAAGTTACCTGGAGCAGCGTACTTTGTGACTTCGATGAATTCAGCGTTGTCGCGAAGCTTACGGCTCTGGTGAGGGTGAACGAAACCAACATAGGTCTCACCCAACCGAGGAATGTTCTTTGTAGAAAGTGTCTCTACGATGTCCTTAACAGTGTGAGGTGTCAAGAAGTGGTTACCGACCATGTCAGAACGCTGTGCAGCGGTTGAGCCATATCCGTACCAGTTGTTGACAGCCGAAGAAACTGAAGAACGGTCTTCACCGTAAACAGTTGAGGTAGCTGCGTAGAGGGTGTCGCGTGAAAGCTGATCTAGGTAGATAGCCATGTTACGACCGAGAAGACGTGAAGCAGAAGCCATCACATCGTCGAATGAAGCGTTAAGCAAGAGCTCTGAAACAGCAAGAGCATAACCATGCTCAGTTACTGTGATTGAGAACTGCTGTGCTGTAAGCGCGTTTGTCTGCATACGAACACCTTCAACAAGCGCCGAAGCGAAGCCGAGGTTGTTGTAACGCATGAAGTTGATCTGAAGACCTGGTGCAACGCCGAGTTCAGTTTTCTTGACTGCAAACTGCTCAAATCGAAGGATTGGTAGAGCCTGGAATAGGATCTCCTTAGACCAGATGGTCTGAATCGACTGTGTCAGCTGGGTGTTTGTACCAGAGTAAGCGGTAGGGGCGGCAGCGAGATTGCCGGTACCCGTAATACCTGATGCCATTTACATGACTCCTAAATGTAGTTAGTTGGTGGTTAGGGGTTATCCGAACAAGCCCTTGGTCTTACCTCGAGCGGTTTCGCTCAAGATACGATCTCTATATTTTGCGTAATCATTCATCGACATTGACGCAATATCTTGCGCCGTTAACGGACGTTGCTCCATATTTGTTTCCAGTGGTCCGGCAGGTGGCAAGGTTGCCCTTGTTCCTGTCATTTCTTTTCTAGCGTTCTGCATAGCACTCTGTGCAGACTCTAAGATTCGAGCAGAACGCTCTTTCAAGCTTTCAATGCTCTGGTCTACTTCTTCACGGGTGTTGCCCGCAATTAGGTCAACCAATTCAGGAATGATAGCTTCGCGTTCCTGATCAACGCGTTGTGTACGGTAGTTAGTGAGATCAGCATACTGACGCTCACGCTCCAGTAGAGCGAAGGCCGTTTCGCGTTCTTGACGCTCACGTTCCAATTGTTCACGCAACTCGTCCGCAGTTAGCTTTGCAAATTCTTTTGCATCGAGACTTTCCTCGAGCTTAGCCTTTTGCTTAGCTTCTTTTTCAGCAGCTTCTTGCGCTGCCTTCTCTGCCTTGCGAGCTGCCTTCTCTTCCTTCTCTTTTGTAAGAGCGGAAACTTGTTCTTTAAGTTGTTCAATGACAGGATAAAGTTTGTCTTTCTCCTGAGAACGAACTTTTGCTAAGTCCTCATCTGTGTAGAACTTTTGCTTATTGTTAGCAACAGAAACGTCAACGTCCTGATTGCCTACAACTGGAGTAGTTCCTGTTTCGGCTGCAAAGGCCTCAACAGCTACGTCTGTAACTTCCATGACACTTCCTTATTCTCGGGGTCGTTTTACGATGTGGGAGCACGAATGACCAGCACTTTTCTTACTATTCAATTCTGCTAGTTTAAGCAGACAAATACAGGCTAAAGTGTGATTAAAGTTGATAATCCTCTTCAACACGTCGCTGAGGAAGTTTGGTTCCGTAAGCCTCTGTTACTAGGCGGTTGCGAACTTCTTGCTCTCCCATTTGAAGCATTGCGTCTGCTTGATCCAGTACAGGAGTCTCGGCGGAAGGTTGACCTTGGATTGGCATACCCTCTGGACCCTGCATTGGAGTACCAGGTGCCCCGTCGGGACCGGGGATAACGCCCGTAAGCTTTTGAATTTCATTTTGAATCTCGGTACGGAGGAGTGTGAGGGCGCCTTTGGCGCGCTCGTCGTCCATAAGCTCTTGACGAATCTCTTGAAGTTTCTCGGCTGGGAACTCTTCGCCAAGGGAACGCAAAGCGCCTTCCTTGGATTCTAGCTCGATAGACATCATGGTCTGAACTTCGTTTAGGGCAATCAGCTTGTCTAGTGGCAATGGCTGAGGGAAATGAACAATAGAGCGATAGGTCAAAGAGTCTGAAGGGTCTAGCTGCTGAAGCTGCCCTGGCTTTACTGGGGTGTTGAAGTTAGGGTTCCAGGTAAACATCTCTGGCTCTTTTACCGCGATGTTGAGAAGAATAAGTTCGTTTACGCGCTCTAGTCCGTGAGCGTATTGAATAATCTTTTGGTGGTAGCGGGCCATCAAAGGCTGGAACTGGATGCTAAGAGCTACGCCAGAGGTGTTAGAGATAGGTTGGGCTTGACCAAGAGCTGTCTCTGGCACACCCACCATTTCGTGCATAGCTTTCTTGAGCATAGCCAAGAAGTCCATTGCGCCCTTTAGTCCTTCAGAGCCGCCAGATAGATTCTCTACCTTTGCGTCTTTTGGTAGACCACCCCAGATTTTGTTAGCGCCCTTCTCAAGCTGAGAAGCTTTGGCACCGATGATAACTGTAACCGGCGCTGCGTGGTAATTAACAATGTCAGCAACGTCAGTAGAAACTTCGTTGTAGGTCCTATTAATGTTGATGATCTGGTCACAGTCCGACAAACCCCATGGAGAACCGCTGATACGAATATTAGGAACATGCACAACAGGGATAGTGCCGAGAGGATTTGGACGAGAATCGATGAGCTCATCGTTGATGTATTCTTCAATAACATCTTCTGTCAAAATCTCTGTGTAGGTAAATACTTGACGAGTGCCTTCCAAAGATGTACCCCAGAAACGATACTTGAGCTTAAAACGAATGAGGCGCTCGCGATCGTGAGGGTGGAACTCTGGAAAACAAAAAGAGCTATTAAGAGGCAATATACGGACGCGACCAGGATGATTACGTCCAGAAGGATCGACATACGCTTCTTCGTAAGCAACTTTGATAAAGCAGTCACCTGACACAGCTCCTTGCTGTCCTATTTCCCATAGGACGGTGGCCTTATTGTTGTCAACTTCCCAAACTCTTTCAAGAATGTCGGGAACTATTGCTTCAGTTTCTTTAGGGCTACGAAATTGGACGCCCTTGCCAAAAGTAAAATTAACTATGAAGTCAGTAAATGCTCTGTAGTAATTAAGAGCTATTTGAGTTTCGCCTGTTTGACGGCGGTAAGAGTAATGATGACCTAGGTACATTGCCCAGTTCATTGAATAGCGGTTTAGGCGTGGGCCGTGAACTTCAAATTCTTCATCAGCAAGTTCTACAAGTCCCAGAGGGGAAATGGAGATAGTTAAGTCAGAGGATGCAGCCCTATACGAAGGAGGGCTAAAATCAATCGAACTCACTAAAACTCCTAACTAACACAGTTGGCAAAGTCTAACAAACTATTAACGTCTAGCTTCACCTTTGATGAGGCCTTTACCTACCGGCTTTGAAATCTGTTGTAGCTGCTTTTTCTTGGTTTTTTCCTTAGCCTCTTCAACATAGTCGCGCATTCTTGGGTCCACTTGTTTTTCGGAACCAACGAATCGACCGCCCATCTGTAGATAGCGTGAGTGCATCCAGTGGGCTTTTGCTGGGGATTCTTTTTGAAAACGCGTGTCGGCTTGAGTTCTAATCATGTTGTACAGGCGTGGGTTAGCTGGAACTTGCTTAGGTGCCTGTTGAACGGATTTACCGGTGATGAGTGCCATGATTTAACCTTTACAGAAGAGAGAAGGAGTCTGTTCCCCCGCCACGTATTCGCCGTAGAAACGGGGGAAACAGAACGCTAATTAGTCGCGAACTTGCGCGGCGTTAGGCTTCTTCTGTGGTCCGCCAGAACGGAAAACTTCTTCGAACTTTACAGAACCGTGGTCTGCAAATGCGCCACCAGAGAACTCTGAGAGATGATCTGGAGCTTCTACCCAAGAAGCAGAACCAACGTGTGAACGCTCACGCATTGTCTCTTCTGGAGTCTTTTCGAAAACATTCTGATTGCGGTTTGGACGACCAGCAGCAGGTGTTAGTGCCTGCATAGCGCCCTTGTTGAATTCATTTGGAACATCGCTGTCTGATGCGATTCCCTCTTCGAAACGAAGTGGGCCGCGCTGACCTGGAAGGGCAGCAGACATCTTGCGATCGTACTCAGCGCCCTGACGCTCAGGGAACTTTGGTGATGGGGCAATTGCCATTTTTAACTCCTAAATTAGGTTGAGGACCTCGATTAAAGTGTCCTATTCTTTTGGATTAATTTCAGCCTTAATTCGTATTTACCTGCTATAAAACGGCGATGAGCTCATTTCTACTTGAGGCAAGGTGAAATCCATAGTGAGGGACACGGCAATAGCTAGGCTGTCGGCATAGTCATCGTGGGCGTGGGCTTCCTCTGGAGCATGAGCCAAGAAGTTAGGTCCTTGGAACTTTACCTCTAGGTCAGTCATTTGCTGACTAAAGCGGCGCCAAGTCTTTAAACGCTTAGCCTTAGCGTGAGCCGGCCATCCAATCATTCGGCGGTCGATAAGCGCCCTAAGGTGCTTCCAACGCTTAGATTGTTCTTGCTGGCTACTGCCTACAGATAAAACTTCAGCCCTAGGTAAGAGCAACCTTAGGCGCTGGGCTACTGCGTCGCCTACTCCGTTCGCGTCAACGCCTACAGCAAGGACATCGTAGTTCTCTAAGAAATTCTGAATTTGGAAGTATTGATCTTCCCAGTCGTCTCCTTGGATTTCAAGCCAGTTAAATACTCGGTGGTCGTAGTAACCAAACTCATCTGGTCGGTCCCAATCAACCCACACTACGGTAACTACAGTGGAGTCCATTTTACGAGCTGGGTCAATTCCTACTACTACAGGGGTTCTGTGCCAAGCCTTAACTGTTTCCATAGACTTGTCGCCAAGCTCGTCCATAACTTTCGAGGTTACGAACATACCGCGTTCCAATAGCCACTCGCAGTTATACGACATACGGAACTCATCCGAGTCCTCGCCAATGCGGAGCTTTTCTTTCTTAATGAACTTTGCGTAGTTAGGGTTTACTTTAGATACATCTCTGTAATCCCATTGGAAATGGTTTTGACGCCTGCGGGCTTCTGTCTGGGTGCGCTTGTTAAACTGAATTGATCTGTAGAAGTTGTTCTTTTGCACAGTGGGGGTGCCGGTCTTAACCATGGTCCCTGAGTAATAGGCCAACATAGGGGAGATTGATTTGGCTACTACAAAGTCGTCAGCGTCTTGGCACTCATCAATAATGATGAGTTGGAAAGACTCAGATTCAATTTTTGCTTTAGGGTTAGCGGTCATCATGGTGATGCTTGACCCAGAGTTCTTTAATTTAATTTTGCGCTTAACGCCTGAGACACGGCTCATCTCATCGTCGATTTCAGGGTCACCTAAAATCTCTTGAGCTCGTTCGCTAGTTAGTCGGTTTACCGTACGACCAAACAGTGTTTCTACCTGACCTTCAACTGGAGCAAACATGCCGATCATAATTCCGTTTTTGTAAGCGCCTAGGAGGTCTGGGTACATCTTAGCTAAGCGGGGTAAGAGCACCATAAGCGTAGCTACGGTATTAGCGATAGTTTCAGATTTACCTGACTGACGGGCGGCAAGCGCCGTGACTTCGGCTGCGTCGTTTAAGATAACCGATTCAATGATTCTTCGCGCCAAAGGCTTTTGATAAGGGTGGAGCTCGTGACCCACGAACTCTGTCATGAATCCCATAATCTTTTCGATTATCTGGTTAACAAATTCTTTCGAGAGCTCGTCAATATCGTCGTCATCTTCTTCGATGACGGCGTCGGTTTCCTCTTCTAGGAAGTCCTCTTCGTCGATAAATTCTTCGCTCATTTTAATAAGTCTATGTTAAAAAGCAAAAGCCGCGGGAGCTAAACGCACCGCGGCTTCGGCAATCGAATTAGGGAGAGGAGGAGGAAACTCGATCAGGAGAATCCTATCATAAAGTCGACAAATCTATTTAAACGGTGCAGTCCTTTTGTGAAGAGCATCAAGAACTGCATGTAAAGCCTCTGCCCCTAAAAGAGCCTCATCTAGATAAACCTGTTCCCTTGATTTCTGATAGTTAGAGAGGCAACGACCTACATCGTAGATGGCGCCGTCTGCCCAGCGTTCTAGTTCCAATGTAGGGATACGAGCTACTCGTTTGGCTACCTTTTCAGAGAAGGGCTTTTCCCAAACCTTCTTAGTCTTCAAAAAATTCTTCATATAATCCCTCCTCTGATCGCCAAGCGTCTCGACCTCGCATGGCTTCCCTTAGAAGTCCATCAATAGCGTCATCGTCATAAGGGTCTACATCAGCCCTTTTACCCCAAACGCCTAAGTAATAAGCAGCTGTGGTAAACGGGATTCTGGTTACTAGACAAGTCCCAGTTCTAAAAGGAAATTCGGTCTCTTGAGTACGTCCGACCTCAAATATTGGAAGGAACTTTTTATGCCAATACCGAAGTTTTCCGCCGTATAGTGCGCCTTTTGAAATCATCCGTTAAACATTACCCTTGTCTCTGGAGGCATCTCGTTGGGGTTAAACGGCCCCATATCTCCCCAGGTGTCCAAAATAATTCCCTGACTGTTTTTGATTTTTCCGTTGAGAAATCTGCCAGTAGATGGGCTGGCCTTTAACTCGTTCCAGATTTGGGAGCTAATACCGTTGTACTCCCACCAAGTTCCGTCCCTGAACTTTACTACAAGTTTTTGAGCTTGACGACTATAGGCGATCTTTTTAGCTCTAGGGCGTGGAGGATTGATCGTAGGGGCGGTTTGAGTTTGGAATGCTGGAGTAGTGTCTCTTAATGTTAAGTCGGCGTTTTGATTGGGCTGCTGACGAGCAGGGAGCCCCGGTTCCCTAGCATCAGCAATTTCCCAGTCATTCGGAATACCAAGAGCTTCACCTAAAGCAAAACCTATATTAGCTGTCTTTTGACCGCTTTGGTTTTCACTAGCTTGGCGTCTTTGATAGTAAGTGTCTTGGCGACGATAGTTTCTTTTTCCCATTATTGCTCACAGACATGGTCACCAGTTTTATGCTCGTACACGCGAGCATGGCAAGATGAGCAAATTAGTTGTCTAGGTTCTTGAAATTTATTTTGCGCAGTTGCTCCAGGGCTATAGTCGGAGCCAGATTCTGCTGCAGGGGTAGAGCTAAAGATTATTTCAGGATCGTTATACAGCTCTGCTGGGAATGGGCCTTTTCTGTTCATGGCCATCTTAGGAACTGGATGCGGTTGAAAAGGCTCTATTCGTTCGATGCGTGTTGCATACACGCCATCGTCAAACACTATTCTTCCTGGTGTTCAGGTTCTGCTTCAGCCTCGTTTGTTTGTGTTGGCTCTGGATTTACTTCCGGAGCCGGTTCTGCTTTTGGGGCTTCAGCCATCACCTTGACTTCTTTAGAACGAAGGGCTAACTGTCCTGCATCTGCCAATGTACGCAAATGATTAGGCAAGCATGTATTGCAGTAATCAACTGGGTCCATGGCTGGATGTGAATCGGTAAAGACTGCTTCGTTTGAACAGTTAGCACACTTCATTCGTTAATCCTTTACTTGTTGTTTTCTGCGATTGTCTTCTCAGCATCGGCTGCTGCGGTTGCAACACCCTGAGCTACTACAGCTTCTGGAAGACCAGTTTTCTTAGAAATGATGTTAGCGATTGAACTTGGGTTCAACTTCGCAAGAGCTGGTCCGACTAGACCAGCGGCAAGAGCCCAGAGGACAGACTTGTAGTTGTGATGTCCTGGAGTCTTGAGGGTGGTTGCTACGATACCTACTGCGGTACCTGCTGTTGCGTAGACATAATGTTCTACGTAAGCAAGAATTTTCTTATCGTTCATTTTGCTCCTTATTTCGGATCTAGGGGCTATTCAGCCCGTGCCTCAATGATAGCAAGAATTTTCTCTGCCACAATCAGTGTTTCCATATCCACGTCAAAGTCTTCTTTGGCTTTTTGGCGGTCCAGCTCACCCTGACGGTTTGTAGAGTTCAGGATTAGCCCAGATAGCAGGATGGACTCAAGGGATACCACTAGCGTCAGAAACAGGTATGGGTAGGGTTCTATAAAAAACCAGACTGTCCATACCGCTAAGTGGAAGAGGATAAAGAAGGGTTTGCCGAAATTCTCAGCCGCCCAGTCAGATATGCGTTGGAACACTAGTCGTGCTCTCTGACGTGCTGCTCGAACTGACCTTCGAGCTTAGCCACTTGAATCCCAATCTCGATCTGATTCTCCCTAAGCTCTTTGAGCAAAGGTAAGACTTCTAGGCTCACCTTGTCATGAAGGCTACTGCCGTGATTGGGGCGCAGTTCAGATAAGTAGTGCTTGACTATCCAACGGATAGTCACACCGCCTGCTGCAACTACAGCAAGAACTCCTGAGATGATATTGGCCCAGTCAGCTGCCGATAGATTAGATTTCATTTTTATCCTTTATACACTATTCGGCCGGCTAGTTTTACAGATCACGTCTCAGAATCTAAGATGATAGTGCTTTATTATAAGCATGGAATTGTCGACATTTACGCATAAACGTGATTTTTATTTATATTGCCGTTCAACTTGACTTTGGTATGTAACTCTGTGGTAACTTAAAGGAGTGATAGCCACCCTACAAGGTGGCTTTTGCGTTCTTGAGAGGAGCAGAAATGCTTAATATCAGAATCAATTTCACGATAGACGTGAAGAAGTGGGTCACCGTCTTGGCAGTCGTTTGGATTGCCCTTTCCCACTTGATCTTGCCACCGACGGCAAGAGCCTTAATTGTGCCTCCAAAGCCGGAGAAAGCAGTGACGGTCAACCTGACCTATCTCACTGTAACCACAACTAAGACGCAGGCTAAGCTGGCTTTGACGAGCCCTTATGTCAAGTACTTCGACCCTCAGACCATTGCATTCCTAACGGTCTATGCTCAGGGTTTATCTCTAAAGGAATGGAAAGCGCTTAATAACCTTTGGCAGGCAGAAAGCCACTTCAACCCAAAGGCGCTCAACATGAGCAGTCACGCCTTCGGTATTGCCCAGTTCTTACCCTCAACTTGGGGCAATTACAAAGTGACAAAGACCCCATCAGCGGTCCTTCAAATTAAATATGGTCTTCAATACATTAAAGCTCGATACGGAACCCCAACGGATCCCGCAGGCATCGTCAATGCCTGGGCCTTTCACCAAAGGCACGGTTGGTACTAAAAGCAAGAAAGCCCCCGAGAAATCGGGGGCTTTCTTGTTGGGGTTTGGTTATGCCCAAGGAGTAAGTGTGACTGCTGTACCAGCTGCAATTGAAGCTGCACCAGCTGCAACGCTCTGAGTCTTGATAGTTCCAGTTGTTCCCTTAACAGAACCTGAAAGGCCTGTGTCAGTAACTGAAGATGTACCGTTAGAAACAAAGCTGACTGTGTTTGTAGCTGATCCTGTAACAATCCATGAACCGTCAAACTCAGCATCGCTGCTTGTAAGACCGGAGATCGTGATTGATGTTCCAACTGGGAAGGCTGCGCCAGCACCGGTTGCGGTGATTGTGGCAGTAGCGTTACCAAGTGTACGAGAAACAGCTGTAACTGTGATTGGAGAGTTTGTAGCTGCTGAAGCTGTTGTAGGAACAAGCTCAACGTCGTTCATAGCGTCTGTAGCAGAAGCTGTTGCAAAGCCAAGAACGCTTGGAACTAGGACATAGTCTACGCTAGCAACGTAAGCGCCATCATTTGCGGTAGTCTCATCGGTGTAACGAGCTGTACCTGAAATGTTGATGTAGCTTCCTGTACCTGAGCCAGCTACTGTGAATGTGTACTGGTTAGCTGAAGCAACTGTAAGGTTGGTTCCATCAAGACCGGTACCTGTGATGTTAACTGTATCGCCAGCCTTTAGAAGGTTGTTTGGCGCAGTGTAGGTCTGTACGCTTCCGTTACCAGATGCCTGTGTAATGCGGTATACGGCCTGGTGCATAGCTGTGTAAAGTGGGTAACCTGCATATGCGGATTCAGCGCGAACATGGTTATCCATGTGAACGTTTGATGTGATTCCGTTGTTAAGGTTTACTGTTACATCTGCGTAAGAAAGGTTTGCTGAAGCAACCTGAGTTGTTGCTGCCCAACCTGTGTCGGCACCAGCTTCACCAGGAACTGTGCGCATAAGTCCAGCTGAGGTAGTTACTACAGCTGCAGCATTGCCTCCACCGAAGTTAGAAACAGACGCGCGACGAACGTCGTTTGGCTGAAGCGGGAAGTTGCCCCAAGCAAAGTCGACAACAACGTTGCCTGCAGAGTCGGTAGCGTGACCATCGTTATTTGTACCGCCAGCTTGTGCGGCGATAGCTACGGCGTAAGCGCCTGTAGCCTTTGAATCACCCTGTGGCGCAGGGGAAGAATAGCTTGACATGTATTTGCCTCTCTAGAGTGGTTAAAGCGCTTGATCGGGGCGCTAGTAACAATTGTCTAGGAAGCGGGCGTGTATGTCAGGCTTATCTAGCCCACTGCATGACGCAATACTGATATCCGGAAGTTACAGGCTGGTTTATATGCTTGTACATGTACCCGGATGGGAAAATTAGCAGGTCTCCTTTGGCGGGCTTATAGCTGACCCCAAAATTAGGGAAGAACATATCTCCGCCCTCGTACCCATCATTTAAGAAATAAATGACAGAGACTCGACGGTGCCATTGAGGACTATCATCTATAAGGTTAGATGGCTCAATTTGTTCGCCAAACTTCCAGATACCGTAGGCATCCCAGTTTGTGGTCTCTACGTCGTAAAAGTTCAGATACTCCTCCATAGGGCCTTTAAAGGCTTCAAAGAGGGTTGTACCTAGCCCATGGAGCAAAAGGTCTTTAGAGGGGGCAAAGTCGTCTAAAACGACCGTAGGGTCGGGAAATGGGATGACCAATACCCCGTTCTCCAGCTCAACAACGTTAGTCTCAACGGAGTAGTTAATGTCCGGGATTAACCGGTCCATATCTTCTAGTTGAAAGTTATAGAGGGCTATTCCTGGGCCAAGGTTGTTCATTCGACTGCGTCCCACTTTCCTACTGGACAAGAAGCTGGAGCCAGCTTAGTTTTAAGCGCCATAAGGCAACCGCACTTAGTGCACTGCTTGGTGAACTTAATTAGATGCTCACAGCCCTTGCAAATTTCAAAACGACGATCGCGTTCTTCATCAGAAGCTCTAGGGACAGAGTCGTCCCACAGGTCCCAAGGGCGAACAGGTTTTTGGTCTGACATGGTAATTATTCTATCCTACATCGCAAACAAGCAGTATTTGCAAGCATTCAATTTGTTTGTCACTCCTTGAGCCACCGCAGGAGAAACGCCTGTAGAGGTAGAGGTAGAGCTTGTGGTCGTAGTTGCTGCCGCTGTGGAAGTGGTTTTTGTAGACGTTGAAGCAGCGGTAGTAGACGACCCACCTGACGCAGCTAGGACTCCGGCTAAGGTCGAGGTATTTACTGACGTGGTGGTGGTCTGTGTAGCGGTAGGTGTAGTAGTAACTACGGTACTTGTAGTGCCTGTGCTTGCCGTGGTTTTAGAAGATGAGCTGGTTGAGACGCTAGTTGTTCCAGAGCTGGCCGATGATGTTGCCGAAGCTGTCGAAGGCCCAGTAATCGTCTGAGATGCTGGCACCGAGGTCTGTCCGTTGAAGTATTGAACAGTGTAGGTAGCTCCTGGGGTAAGGGTATACCCAGCCGGCAGAGTCCCAGTAGCAGTCCCCGATCCTCCTGTAGAGGTGGTTCCCGCATTAGTAGACAAGCTAGTTAAATAAACACCGCTACTAGGAAGTCCTGGTCCGTAAACAACTATGTTAGTTGGCGTGTAAGTAGCGGATGAAGACGAGACGCCATTGGTTGGAGTCAACGCCACTGATACATAAGTGCCGGTAGTTCCCGTGGCGGCTCCGGCGCCCGTTGTTTGAACTGTTTGATTGTTTATGTTTACTACACCTCCACCTCCACCTCCACCTCCACCTCCACCTCCACCTCCACCGCCAGTGTCTCCACCTCCACCGCTAGTGTTAGGTGTGCACGTAAATGTAGGCGTACTTGAGCCAGAAGGATAACTTCCGCAACTTGAGTATGTTCCAAGACCACCATTACAAGAAGATGTAGAGGGAGATGCTTGTGTACAAACGTTATTTACATAAGTTCCCGCGCACCCGGTTCCAGGCATTGTGCAAGGTCCGGTAAGTGTTGTGGTTGTGGTTTGAGTAACTGTTGTTGTAGTGACCACCGGTGCGGTAGATGTACATGGTGGGAAAGCCGTATTGAACGCATCACTGCCGCCATATTTTCCAAAAGTACAAACTGTTTTGTACCCGGCACCTGACGCAGTTTGGTCAGTAGTAGCTACTAGAGTTGTGCAGTTTCCTACCCCAACTCCGTTTTGAGAAGTAGTGCAGTAGTACTTAGGTGTAGTGTCTGCGCAGTTACAGTTAGAGTCATACGCGTAAGGGTAGCCTGATCCGCAAGGATTTCCAGGAACGCAAATTCTGTAGGCAGCTGTGCCTGGAGATGGAGCTGTTGAATAGCATGCTGGGCAGTGCGCCTGGTCACCATCGTATTCGACAACGGAACAGGCGGTATTTAGGATAGAAGTTCCGACTCCAGTTGAGCCACAAGGAGCAATAGTTGAAATGCAAGGGTCGTCTGGCTGTGAAAAATACTGATAACTACACTGACCAACTCCGGCGCCTTGATAGCTTGTAGTGCACCCCCAAAAAGTCTGTGCGTTAATGCAAGTCCAACCAACGTTAGGTGCTGCTGGGTACGGAGAGCATCCGTTGTAGTAGACCACGTTTCTGATAGCTACTAGGCAGTCTGGTTGCTGTGTGTAGAGGGCGGCCTCAGCAGCGGACGAGGTTACCTCTGGAACGGTTGCGATCTCCATGCAAGGTACGCATCCATTTTTACAAATCCACGAAAAGCCTGATGGACATTTAGAGTTAGCAACTTGTGCTTCGTTGCAATTTGATGCAGCGTTACCTGGAGTTAGCGAAACGTCGTACTCGTCACCCTCAATGTTGTTGTGAGAGTCGTATCCAACTAACCTAAACTCATAGGTTGTGTTTGAAATTAAATTAGCAAATGTATAGTTATTACTGTCTGAGTAAACTGTTGTCTGAAGCGCGCCGTTTAAGTACATTCTTACGCTGTCGCTGTTGATTCCAAGCTGCCACAAGAATGTTGCAGAGGTATTTCCCGTGCTGTAATTAAGAACATACGGAGAAGACGGGCGAGTTGGTGGAGCAGCAAAATCTACAGGAGCAGGGGAAGAGCCGCCAGAAGACCAGGTTTTCCATGAGCCATTGACTTTTGAATAGCCCGAAGACACGGACTTCCAACTGCCGTTGACTTTTACATAGATGGCGTTAGCTGTTTTCCAGCTGCCATTAACCTTGACCTGCTCTGACACTTAAAGCTCCTATCAAGGGGTATAGACGAGCCAGATATCTCCTTCTTGACCCTGCGAGCTTGTTGGGGTCGAGGTAGAGACATAGATATTGCGCTGTCCGCTAGTGTTGATGGCCTGAATTGTTGGACCATAAACTTTCTGTGCCATTATGCTGCCTCGAATCCACTTGCCATAATATTGATAGATGCGCCTGAGCTAGCTGAGGCGTAAATCTGGTCATTTGTATTAAGCACTTGGTTAAGATCGAATGTAAGAGTAGAGTTTGATGAAACCGCAATGTTAGGGAACATCAAGTTTGAGTTTGTAGCTGTTCCGCCAGAAGGAACTAGGTAGATGCTTACTCCAACGGTCTGACCGGAGGTGTTAGATATAACCAACTGCTTTAGGGCGGTTGTTGTGCTCGAAGGCACACTGTAATAAAGAGTAGACGTAGTTGTAAGCGTCTGTGGCGCGATTAGGCGCTTTAGATTGTAGGAAACTGACATGTGGTGCCTCTCTAGTTAAGGTGTTCTCCGCGGACACCTTTGCCTGGTTTATCATAAACAAAAATGCTTGGCTTTTCTTTAGAAGCGGCTTTTCTGACCGGCTTCTTTGCCACTTTCTTTACTTTCTTCTTCACACGTTCCATCGATTTGACTCCTTAGCGTGTGTATCTGCGCCTTTTATTACTCCGTTAGCTCTGGTGAGAGCGTCTCTAAAATCTCTATCCCTGGTTGAACTGGGGGTCTGTGATTCTGCTTGGCTGGACACTTTGCACCTCCGGACTATTCAAGAAAGCGGCTTTAGCTGCTGGGTTATTTGACATAACTGTGCTTGGACGATTTTTATTACTTGTAGCCGTTGTTGGATTCAAATCTTTTTCTGCGCCTAGCGCCTTCATACTTGAGCGAGTATTGGTAGTTCCAGCAAAACGTCCAGACTTCATATCTGACCAAGAAACCTTGTTTCCAGCAATACTAGCTGAGCTCTTTCCAGGCTTTGAAGGTCCTGAGAAAAATACTTGACGATTTGCCGTTTCAAGTGCTGGGTTTGGTCCTGAGTTAATTTGACCAAATTGCTTTGACTTAGGGGCCTCAATAGCTTTAGGTGGAGCTGCAATAGCTCTACGACCTCCGCCAGAGATTGAATTAGGAATTACTTCAGCATCAATAATTTCTGGTTCTGGAGCTGGCAACCCTTTAGGGCTAGATTCAACAATCTCTCCCTCTTCAACGTTACTGCCAGTAACTTTGTCTTCAGAAGATCGGCCACGCTCTTTATAAGGAGGTTCCCACTTTGAGGATTTACCTTTGACTTCTTTCCAGACTCTTTCTTTCTGAAGGCCAATTTTGCCCCCAGTAGGGATTCCAGAAAACCCCATAACACTTGAAGAGCTTCCTGGATTGTAAGTAAGTCCAGTAATCCTCTTCTTGCCTTCAAAGACTTTGCTAACTTCTACTTTCTTTTTTTGGTACGGGACATTAACCTTGCGGGTTTCTGTCTTGTACTTAGTCCCACTTGAGGGACTATTCGGAAAAGAGAAGGTTGCCATACTGTAATTATGAAGTAAGGCTCCCGGATAAAACTGCTAAAAGCTCCCAGACATGGATTCGAACCACAACTAACTGCTCCAGAGGCAGCTGTCCTACCGTTAGACGATCTGGGAATGGAGCGGTTGGCGAGGCTCGAACTCGTGACCTGTACCTTGGCAAGGTACCGCTCTACCAACTGAGCTACAACCGCTTGGCTGGCCCGCCTGGGCTCGAACCAGGGACATTTCGATTAACAGTCGAATGCTCTGCCAACTGAGCTACGGGCCATTAGGTTACGCCTCTAAAGCGTCCCTTTCGTTAATGAGTCGGTTTAATGTTTGCTCATTAATCGCCATCTCATTTTCTAAAAACTTGACTTCACTCTCAGACAATGTCTCACGGTTTTCGTCAAGCGCTTTTGTCATTTCGGCAAGCATTCGGGTAGCAATCTCAACTTGAGTAATCCGACGCTTAAGCATAAAGTCTTTATGCTCTTGTAGACGAGCTGCTTTCTTTTCTTGTGTCTTTGACATGTCGTTATGATCCCATCAAATAACCGATTAATTGTTGCTTAAAGTGCTCTCTACCACGACTAAATGCGGCTTCGGTATCTGCTTTTACTTCTGGAGTAAGTTGCAACAATTCATACTTTTTTCTATATTCTCGGGCTTGGGTTTCCCAATGCTCACGAGCTTGTCTAGATACTTCAAGCGCGCTTTCTAGATCAGCAATCATCTCTAGATTTTTGCGATAACGTTTGCGGAGTACAAGGGGTAGATTCATACGAGAACTATACACACCCCGGTATTTTAAACAAGTGCTCCTCGTAGGATTTGAACCTACACTGGCCAGTTCCTAAAACTGGTGCCTCTACCGTTGGGCTAGAGAAGCTGGTTGCGGGAGTGGGATTTGAACCCACGACCTAGAGCTTATGAGGCTCCCGAGCTTCCGAGCTGCTCTATCCCGCAATAAGTGACCTCCCTGGTGCGCTTTGAGTAGAGGCGTGGGAGGTGCTGTAAGATAAGGATAGCACCGTCTCTAGGAGTCGAACCCAGGCTAGTGAGGTTGGAGCTCACTGTGCTACCGTAACACTTAGACGATAAGTATCAACCGCGCCATCCGTTTTTACGGCGAATATGACCGTTGACTCTGTTCCCTAGATGATCGCTAGTAGGGCGTTTTCGACGACGCTTATCTACCACCACGCCACCCTTGTTGGATTCGGGACAGTTGTACTCAACGAGAGGTCGAAGTCTAGTTGAGCCCTGAGCCCCCTATCTGATTTGAACAGATGACCGCCCGCTTACAAGGCGGGTGCTCTACCACTGAGCTAAGGAGGCGTTGAGCCGTTTTACTTCATGCTCAGGAAGGCGTTGTTACGCACCAGACCTAGCTGGCTGGGCGTCGAAGCCCTTGGTAACCAGTAGGAACTTTTGTATTAGTTTACTTGATTTTGATTACCTTTGGCTTAAGTTCCTCAGGAAGTTCGCGCTTAACCTTGATGGTCAAAAGACCGTCTTTAAGATCAGCTGATTTTACTTCCATGAACTCTCCGAGCACGAACTGCTGGGACCAGGAGCGTTCGGCAATTCCTTGATGGATTACCACGTCCTTAGTCTTTTCGGCTTCGGTAATTGACTTGACCGTAAGCATGTCCTTCTCTACCGTGATTTCGATATCTTCACGTGTGTAACCGGCCACAGCCAACTCTACAGTGTAGTTATTTTCATCTACGCGGATTAGGTTGTAAGGTGGGAACGATGTTGGCTTACGATTGATAGTTGCCCACTGACTCCAGCGCTCTACTTGGTCGTTAAACCCAATAAAGAATTGGTCACTAAAAAGCGACGGAAGGGTAATAACCGTTGAAGTTGGTGTGGTTTTTGGGCGTTCTTTTGGCCAAGGGTCGCGAATGCCCCATTGGTCTTTGCCGTGTGGATTTGGAATTGGATAGCCTGATGCCATTTTATATCTCCTTAGACGATATAAGTAAATTAGACGGCCCCCGATTGGCGAGCCGTCTAATTAGACTATCAAGTGCAATTACTCAAATGTTCCTAAGCGTGATTAAAAATTTCCTGCCAAGTCTTAGGTCCGATGATGCCATTAGGGTCTAACTCGTGGTTAGCTGTTTGAACTGCAATAACAGCCTTCTTTGTAGCCGGGCCATATTGACCGTCTGCGTCTAAACCAAGAACCATCTGGATCAGCTTAACGTTGTCGTTTGTATCACCAGGATTGATTGTTCCAGGGAAACCTGGAGCTGGCTTTGGAGCAGGCGGGGTAGCAGGATGGGAGTTAGCTGCAGCGCCAGCATAGGCTGGACGACCAAAGCCAACTACTGTTGACCAAAGATGTCGTTTGTTATCTGGTCGAAATCCTCGAACGTTAGAGGCAACTTCTCCGCCGTTGTTAGGACTTCCTGCAGGGCGCTTGTCAGGGCTGGTGTTGCCCTCAACTGTGGTGATTGTTCCATCGCCATTGTCCTTAAGTACTACGCCTACGTGCTGGATTGGACTTGAAGGAAGCGCATTAGGGATAAATGAGAAGTAGATCAAGTCACCTGGTTGTGGATGCGCGGTAGCTGCATCCGCCCAAGTTCCAGCCTTCTTAAATGCAGCAGCGCCATTAGGTGTGTAAACAGTATCTGGAATTGTTACTCCAGCCTGCTTAGCGCACCACATCATGAAGCTTCCGCACCATGCTTGGAAGTTATGACCTGTAAAAGCGCCGTAATCTGTCTCGTTATCTTTTGGTCCTTCGATAACACCGACCTGTGACAAAGCTACTTCTAGGAAACGTGCTGCTGTTCCTTGAGCGTTAGCTCCTACTGGTGGTACTGGTTTTGCTGATGCCATTGTTACTCCTAGTTATAGTTTGGGTCTACTGCTGCTGGAGCAGCTGGAGTAGCATCTACAGCAGGAGCTGCAGCTGCTGGAGTAGAGTCTACAGCAGGAGCTGCAGTTGTTTGTGTTGGGATAGCTGAAGCTACAGTTTTGCTTCCATCTGCGTTGATAACAATTGCTTCGCCATTTTGACGAGCTTCTACAGCAAGGTCAGCTGCTGTTGTAGCCTTAGTGTCAATTGAAGCAAACGCTGCATTAATTTCGTCCATGCTGAGCTTGCCGTCATCCATAAAGCCGCGAGCAAGTTTTTCAACCACAGCTGCTACAGCTGTGATGCCGGCAACGCTCATTGCCTTAACTGTTGAGATGCCTGCTACAGCACCGGCACCAATAACGCCAAGAGCGCTTGCGGTAAAAGCTGCGACAATGCGCATAAGCACATTGAAGAAAAGCTTGTACGTGTTAATTAGTTTTATCATCCTGTGTTTCCTTTGGGTTTCTTAGTCGATATGTGGTTAACCACATAAAGATTGCGATTAATGTTGCGTCACCTACGACAGTTTTTGCGGAACCTGTTAGAACTAGCCATGCTGAGAAAAGACCAACAAAGGTCCAAGTCTGGTTAGCTAAGTCTCTTAGAAGACCTTTCATCCGTTCCTCCTCCTGAAACGTGCAATCTGGCCAGCCACAAATGTGATGACCAAAATCTTTTTAGCTTTTTTACGAGTAATGGGAGACATATCGTTTCCGATGTTGGCCATCGCAACAAAAGCTTGATTCACAGCTTGTACGCCAGGCACAGACGCTAAAGCTCCAGTAACCGGTGTGAGTGCTACTGGTACAGCGATGTCGGGTGCGTTAAAGGTTGTTCCGCCGGGTTGTCCAATAAAAGTGGCTGAAGTGGTGATAGCGTCGGGCGGAATAGGTAGACCAGAACCAGGTGGCGGAGCTGGAGGCGTTAATTTTCCGTCTTCTCCTACAACCTGAGGTGCAGATTTAGTACCAAAGAATTGTATGCCACCATTCTCTACTCCCGCTTGGTCAACCTGTACGTGAGGTACAAGGACGCTAGCTGGCGCTTCTTTTGGTGTAGTATCCGATAAAGAATTTGGGCTATCTTGAATTAGCCCAGGAGCAGGAGCTTCTGATGGTATTGATGGTGATGGGGCTGGGTCTGGCTGTGGCTGGACTGGCGGCGTGGAAGGAGGCACGGGTGCAGGACTTGGAGTCACTTGCGTGGTTGATCCTTGGTCTGACGGTGCCGATGGCGTTGTTGGTGTTTGTTGTTGGTCTGATTGGGAAGGGGAAGTAGATGGATCAGGAGCGCCTTGAGCATTTGAAGAAGTTGAGGGATCAGGCGAAGGAACAGCTGGATCTGGCGTTGGCGCAGGGGCCGGCTGCGGATCCGAAGGTTGAGGTTGAGGCTGAGGCTGCGCTTCGTCAGTTCCTGAAGGAGATGCTGCAGGAGCCTGAGGTTCGCTCGGACTTGCAGGAGAAGGTAAAGCAGATGTCTGAGAATCAGAAGGCGACGGAGTAGATGCGGAAGAAGATTGCGATTGCTGTGCTTGGGCTTGCTGCGCTGCTAGGGCTGCTGCAGCTTGTGCAGCGGCTGCAGCATCGGCAGCGGCTTTAGCAGCAGCATCTTGCTGAGCCTTTAAGTCAATAGCAGCTACAACAGCATCTGTACTGGTCTGTATTGTTTGAACCGCCGTTGCAGCAGTGGCTGTAGCGGTGTCCACCAAAGCCGAAGCTACGCTGATTTGCGAAACTAGCGTTGTTTGAATTGAATTAACTGTAGATGTGGCTTGAGAAGCCGCATCTCTAGCAGATTGTAGGTCTGCTTTAGCAGAATCCAAATCAGATTGAGCTTGTGCTTGAGTTGCTTGTGCAGACTGAACAGCGGCATTGGCTGCATCTGAAGCCGCCTGAAGTTGAGTCAAAGTAGCTTGGTCTGTTGTCAAGTTTGTTTGAGCATCCGCTAATGCTTGAGCCGCGTCCGCAGCAGCTTGTTGAGCGGTTGTTAGGTTTTGCGTATCTGTTGTTAGGTTTTGCTGCAGGACTGTTAGGTTTTGAGTCTGGGTTGTTAGGTTTTGGGTATCAGAACTTAATACTTGTGTGAGGTTTTGAACTTGAGCTGCGTTTGACCCAACAGTGTTAAATGCAGAAGTTGGGACAGGAACCCAACCATTACCCACGTTCCATTGAAGCTGTGAAACAGCCCCTCCGCCGTTTTCGTAATACCACGCCAAGATATCCTGAGTTTGCTGTTGAGTGAAGTTCACAGACCCAGCGCCAGAGTAAGTTGGCCCCTGGTCTCTCCATTGGTTGATGACAAGAATATTATTAATGTAAAGCTTAAAGCCATCATCAGAATATGAACGGAAGTATACGACCTGTGGAGTTGGCGCAGTGACTGTTCCTGTGTATTGAACAACAACGTGATCAGCGTTTGCCCCCATTACTGACCCGCTACCCCAGTTAGCGTTAATTTGAGAAACGGTTCCCTGAGTAGCAGGGGTCATAGATGAAGTAGGAAGTGCCGGAGACGACCCGTTACCGGTGTTATAGGCCTTATAAGTAAGCCCTTGTGTAGCGGAATTGTTTGCTTGAGCTGTTGCCAAAGCGGTTTGGTCAGCGGCTACTGTTGATTGAGCATCGGAGACTACTGGAGTCTGAGCGTCTACAGCCGCTTGGTCAGAAGTAACAGTTGCTTGACTAGAGGACACTACAGCGTTTGCTGAATCTGAAGACGATTGAGCAGAAGCTACATTAGTAACGTCCTGCGTTACTACTACGGTTTGGTTAGTAACGGCCTGAGCTGCTGCATCTGCTGAGGTTTGAGCCGTGACTGTAGCTGCTTGAGCTACGTCTAGAGCTACGGTTTTATCTGCTGCCGCAACCGTGGCTGAGTCCACAGAGGATTGAGCAACAGACTGAGCGTCTAAAGCAGGCTGTAGGGAATTGGCGGTAGAGGAAGCCGCTGCTATGGCAGCGGTAGCGTCTTGATTTGCTTGGTCAGAAGCTTGGACCGCTTGATTAACATAAGTAACAGCATCCTGAACACCGGGAAGGGCTACCACAGCAGCCACAGCCTCTGGATCGTTTGACCCTATCTTTCCAAAAAGAGTAGTATTTGCGCTATCTATGGCAGACGTTACGGTAGAACCGTCAACAGTAACTTGGCTTGAAAGGGCGTTTAATTGTGAAACAGCTGATTGGCTATCTATTGGTGGTTGCTGTGGGTCTTGTGTCTGCACGACAGGCGCGACAGGCGGTTGGTTTGATTCTAAAGAGGAAGTCGAAGTAGATGGAGAAGTGGTCGATTCTGTGGTTCCTGATACCTGTGATGGCGTTGGTTCTACCACTGACGGTACTGGTGTGGGTGTGAATGATGGTGAAAGTTGTGACCCACTTGTCCCGTCAGTTGTTGAAGATACTGAAGGGCTACTAACAGATGCTTCAAGCGGTTGAGCTACTTGCAGTGTTGACGGGTCTGTTGTCTGTTGCTGGGTATTTAGCGTATCTTGAGATACGGGCGCAGAAGATTCATCTGCGTGAGCAGGAGACATCGAGAGCAAAGCGCCAGCAGCGCCCGCCCCAAGAATAAGTGTGATTCGTTTTGAGTATCCAGATAGTGCTGCGAATGTGCGCAGATTACTAATCTTTGTCTCCCCCTAAGAGCAATTACTCTTTATTTTACGGGAGTACTTCAATTATGGCTGGATAAAGCCATTCGGATCATAGATGGTTACAGCTTTAACTTGAAACTGTGACGATTTCTCTTTTGCATGATGTCCGCAAAACATAAGTTCACCTGTAAGAAAGGTAACAATAACCTGAGCAGCTGCGCTGCAAGAGTCGCAACGATCAGTTGCTAGTAGTTCCCTGCTTTCAAGCGTTGTTGCGGTCATTACATGCTCCCACCACTCGTCGCGCCGCTACCTGCGGCTGCGCCTCCATCAGATGACCCAGCAGTTGATGCACCTTCTGCAGCTTCTGCTGTTGCGGTTTCCTGAGATTCTTGCGAAGAATTTACCTCATTAGGACCATTATTACCTAATCCATACGCCGGAGTCGTAGTTAAACCAACTCCACCGACCATTAAATAATTCCCGCCGTACATACCATAGCCAAGCTGTGGGTGCTTTTTTCTTTTCATGCTTTTTCCGCCTTTACGCCTTCGTGTCTAAACATCTTACGATTTTTATTTTTATCGTCGTATGCTTTTTTTACGTTGTACTTAGGCGCAATTTCTTTTTCAAACTCACGCTTTTTAACATTTTTATCTTTTTCTTTAACATCTCCGCGTGGACGCATATGGACAGACGCAGCATGGACATCATGCTTCTTTAGCCAATCATCTGTTTCTTTGCGGTATGAGGCTGACCGGGCAGTCATGATTACTACATCTTCGCCCTTTTTCTCAGCTTTCTTGAGCTTCTTCATGTTCTTATGGATTACTGGGGCTTCTTCTGCCTCTTTAGCAAATCCCTCATGACGATGCTTATGATGCTTTTCAAACTTTTTGACATTAGCAAGGGTGCCATCAAGGTCAAAAACAACAGCTTTATGCTTCTTGCTCAAGATGCTTCTCCTCACATGATCTAGCTAAACTGGTAACAACATACGACTTGCCGCACAGCTCACAAGTCCAAGGGTCTTTTCTACTTTTCGTTTTCTTTCTTCCCTGCTCGGCGCTTATTTTCCTTGGCAGTATTCTTGCCATGTTTTAAAGCTCGCAGGTTGCCTTTAGAGTCATTGCTGTGATTGTTGTCTTTATGGTCTACATCTGTGCCACGAGGAAGTTTGCCGTTTTTTGATTCATAATCAGCACGAGCTTTGTTCTTGGAAGTGGTTACCCACTTACCTCCAACCTTCTTCTTGTAAACATAAATAGGGCGTCCGCCATTAGCGTCAGAGCCCTTGTATGGGCCAAACTTCTTAGTCTCTGACATTATTTTTTAGCCTTCTTCTCTGGAACACAGTTGGGAACTTGCTTGCCATCTTTTTCTTTCATACCGAACTGTCGGTAGTTTGCCCAACATGGGGAAGCCATTAGCAATCCCACTTTCTTAATGATAGAGCCTTACGGGTTGGTTTACCGTTCTTTTCCATAGGACCAGGCATGCCACCCATACGCGCACAGAACGACTTACGACGAGCTGCAGCTTTAGGGGACTTCTTTGCCTGCTTTGAAGATACCGGTGGCTTTAGGTTGTGACCTTCTGCTTTAGCAGACGCACGGCCCTTGGCGTTTAGTCCGCCTTCAGGGTTCTTACCTTCTTTACGTTGCCAGGCTGGTGATTTAGCCATTTCTTTCCAACTCTCTGATTACGCACACACAAGGACATGTGTCTTGATCGCAAACTCCGTGGTCTAGCTTATGGTTGCACTTTGGGCAAATCTTTTCCCATTCGCTCATATTGACCACCATTCACCGCTTTTGGCGTTAGGGTTGGCTAATTTCCACTCCCTATACAGCCTATTTTCTGTATCCCAGTCTATCCAATGAGTGGGTTTACCACAGTCGGGACAGGTTCCAGGACCAACATTTTCTGTAACATGCCGGCAAAGACTATTATCCATTTTCCTTATGCCAGTCTTTTACGGCGTCTTCTGCTGCTTTTAAGCTGTGTACATTTGGCAAAGTGTAAGTGCCATCACCATTTGGGTGGTGAACTTTAAACTTACCGTCGTGCTCGTCGACAACGTGAGTTTCGCCATCTACTTTGAACTGAAGTTTGTTAGGTTTCATCCGTTGTAATCCCTCTGCGCTCTCAAGAATTGATTTGACCCACGTGTGCGGATAATTCCTTCATCACTAATTTTAGCGCGCTTAGGTTCTTCTGAATAAGCGCAACCCATAGCATCTGGATGAAAAGTCATGGCTTTTCCTGTAGTAGTGCGAACTGTGTGAGCCGGGCCTTTAATTGGCTTTCCGCAGCTTCCGCACAGATTTAGTTGAGAACCTTTAGCCTTCATAGTGGAAGTTCCAAAGCGGCATCCACGGCATCATCAATATTGTAAGTGGGTTCATGATCACACCTACCGCACTGCAAGCACATTACTTTTCCCTTCTTGGGGCTTTCTTAATTACGTCTGAAGCTGCTGGTGAGGCAGAGTAGCGTCCATATGCTCCTCTACGACCATTAAAGATTCCAGGAGTGTTCATGCGAAGAGATGAAGCAACTTGTGCAGTCTTCTTCTTTTTAACTGGTTTTCCTTTTGGCAAGTCTTGAGAGACTGCCTCTTTGCCTAAAGCGCGTTCAGCTTTAGTTCTGCCAGTAGCCGGGTTGTATGCTGGCTTCTTCATTAGCGCTTTTTCTTTTTGCTGTAGTACTCGCGCAAAGACTTACCTGGAAGCCTAACAATCTTCTCTTTATTGTAATTAGGCATATTTGGAACGTAATTCATAGCCTGATGTTTCATAGGCTCGTCGCCAGGTGTGCGATACTCAGAGTACTCTGGACGATCATCATCTGTGGATTCAGTAAAGAACTGGCCTGATGTGGGTTTCATAGGTACTCCGGATTAGGAAATGGGTTGCCTGGTTCGTATTCTGTATTGCCTTTAGCAATACTATCAGTCTCTTTATCAAGAATGGTGTTTGGATTAGCCTGCATATAAGGCTTGAGTTTTTTATAAGCTCTGTGCTTATTGATGTCAGTTACAGACTGCTCACCAGGTTTTAATTGGTTTTTCTTAGGAAGCATAGCAAGGCCTACTCTTCCTTAGCTTTTCCTTTAAACTGCTGACCTTCAGATTGAGACTTATCTCCGTGAGCTGGTTTACCCTGACTACGGTTTAAGCTCTCTTGTTTAAATCCTGGTTTTCTAATTCCCCAGCTTACGTAGTCGGCGCGAGCACTTCCGCGCTTAGGGCGCTCTGACTGCCATTTACGAACATCAGTAGCTGGTTGCCAATCAGTTTCACGTTCTAGCTTAGAAACTCCACGATAAGAGCGGGCAGCTTGGCGCTCGCGATTAACGTTGCTCTCAGACCACTGACCCATAGTTCTGGTGTTCTTTTCACCGCGTCCTGGCATACGAGACTTGTGAACATTGCTGGTCATCTGTTCTGCAATGTGCATTTGTGATTCTGGGGTGTTGGCGGTATTGCCCAAGCGATCAGGGGTTGAGACGCGCTTAGAGAAGCTCTCCGCGCTTACTCCACCTTTAGCAGCGTGAGAAGATGCGGACTCGTGCACCTTGAAAGGTTTTGCCTTACCGGAAGCTTTCTTAGGCTTCTGGGCAGCTACAGCTTTCTTGGTGGCTCTTTTAGCAGCGGACTCCGCGCTAGTGACCTTGGGTTTAGATGACTTTGCCATAGTGTTAGTTTCTCAGACTATTGGCTTTGGCGAATGTTAAATTCCAAATGAGCCTCATTTAAGAGGGGGGAAATCAGCTTACGGCTGGCGCTCAGATGCTTTTGGAGGAAGTGGTCGACGATTATCTGCTCGTCATGCAGAGCAGGAAGGCAGCCGTTGTTGTAGTCAAGCTTTATGACACGGCAAAGTCGACCTATGTGGTCTTCGCGTTCGCCCTGTTCCAGGAGCCACACCATGAATAGCATGGCATAAAGTATGGACTACTCGTCTTCCTCAGGTGGTACAAACTCGCTTAGAGGGGTGCGTTCTACATCAATACCTGTGATGCCCTCGATTGGAGTCGAGTGAACCACAAGGGTTAGCTGAACCCTGTCTTCTTGGGCATATTTCTCTAGGTGGTCTTCCATGTTAATGATCTCGGGGTCGTCTATGGACTCATATTTGTAGTAGCCCTCTTCGGCACGTTCCCAGCGATAACCGCAGCAATCGCAGTCAACGTCCACCAATTCGCCGGTTTCTTCATCCAAGTCTTTGCCATCGAAGTAGATGTCCTGCAGAGCAAGCTCATTAGCCTGCTCTGCGGAATCTGCCTCTACGATGTAAATAATGGCGGGGCCAGTGAAGGTGCCTCCGGTGTTATTTTGACGGTAGAGATAAAAACTCACTTCTTTTTAGCCTTCTTCTTATCAGTCTTCCATTTAGCTACAACAGGCTTCTTCTTTGCAGGAGCCTTCTTAGCAACCTTCTTGACGACCTTCTTAGCTGCTTTTTTAGCAGCAGACTTCTTAGCAGCCTTCTTGACCTTCTTTTTTTCCTTTGGAGCATGCTCACAGAAAGTCATGTGGTTAAGAACCTGAATCTTCCAGCTCATGCTGGTGAAAGAACCAGTATATGGAGAATGGATCTCTACACCGAAGTCGCAGCCATCATGTGGGCACTCCAACATCGCGTAGTCTTTGCGGTCCCAAAACTTCCAAGAAGGGGACTTTCGGTACCAACCCTTTTCTTCGCGCTTACTCGGATACTTCTTCTGTTCCATTGTCATGCCCTTCATCTAAGTGTTCGGTGTCGTAAGTAATCCTAAAGATATCTGAGTAAGAACTACGATAATGGGGAGGAGAAAAGTCTATATGACCAAATCCTCTATTAGGCTCTACTGGTGGAAGATTTGAAAGATATTTTTGATACGCATTCCAAGCTCGCCAAGCAATAAAGAGAATTAAAAGCAGAAACAGCTGAAAACCTAATCCCATTAGCAGCACCTATCCACGTGTTTAGCCGACCAGTCATGTAACCACTCCCAAAACTTCTCATTAATTCGCTTCCGCCGGGGGGTTAGCTTTACACCATTGATCTCGCCACCAAAGATTGAGTACCCGCCCATTGCCGTTTCACGACCGAAATCGAGCGGTACACCCAGAGTAATAACATGAGGCTCTTCGGTAGGCAGCTGAGGGTCTGGCGCTCCGTGACTTAGGATTCGGTTCATCCTGGAACCGCACTCTCCGCAGTAGCCGTGGACCATCCTTCGACCGGTATCGCTGGTCTTAGTCCAGGCGCTAAGCATATCCCTGCGGACTTTGCATTTAATACAGTAGGCATCCATCGCACCTTCGTGTGTCACTTTAGCCCCTTCTTTATAGCTTTGATAGTGGGGCAAGGATATTTGGTAGGGCACTCTACGCAGCAGGTTCCAGTTTTTGTTTTGTAAGGCTTATGTAATTCCACTACTGCACGGAGGGCAGCGACTGTTACTCCTACAACGCTGCAACTTTGGTCAAGTTCATCTAAATTTGCCAGCAGCTCTTCGTGTTTCACTCGCACTCCTCCTTTAGCCATTGGTGCAGGTATACACCGAATTCGCCAAGTTCCATTCTTGTCTCTATGGAGTTCTCTTCGAGAAATTCAAAGAAGTCATCATCCATGACGACGACCGGTAGGCCGAAGAAAGTTACATCCGAGATGTGCTCAAGTTGTTCCATGAAAGCACCTTATAACTTTGTCCGAAGGATTACAACGGCTGATGGGAACGGCGCTGCATTCTTCTGATCTCCAAATTTCAATCGACCGCGGATGAAGCGAATATCGTGATGGATGCAGGATTCATGCCACCACCTGGTATCAGTCCTAGCAGGTACCAAAGCGACTACTGTAGAGCCTCTAGAGGCCTCCAAATCAGCTTTGGCCATCCAATCCTTGATTGTCTTGCCATAGGGCGGATTTAGCCAGATAGTGCCTCCAGCGGCATCCTCGGTCCAATTTCGTGTAAATGCGTCTCGCATAGTGGGATCAGGATGGTCAGGTCCATACCAGTTCTGGCAGAGAGCTGATGAAGCTAGAGCAGCTGCATCGAGGACAAAATCGAACTCATCATCTAGCTTGGCGAAGAATGCCTTCGGCGTGGTCCAGGTGTCATCCTCGGAGGACTTGAAAGCTTCTTCTGAATAAAATCCCATGCCGGTAGCCTATCACCATGACACTTCTATACTCATTTGCGTATAGAAGTGTCAATGTATAGAAAAGGTAACCTTTGGGTACCTTTGGGTACCTTTAGCTAATTCCAGCGCGACACGCCGTCTGACCTGGGGTTATGCCTGCAAACAATGTGCGCTTACTTTGGTGTACTATTTCTGCCATGCCTACATATGACTTCACCTGCATCGGTTGTGATCTGACTGTCGAACGCTACTTTACGTTCCATGAAGAGCGCCGAGTTGAGTGCGATCAATGTGGGAATCAAATGCTCAAGTCGCTTACCGCTACACCTGCACATTTCAAAGGTGGCGGATGGGGTGGCCAGTAGGCTACTGCTTAGCGCCGTATACCTTCAAAAAATTTTGATGCCCCCCGGCTGGGCTACTGTATAAGCCGTTATAGTCAAATCTTGCGCCGATTACCTGGAGGCCTTTGTAGATTTGTCGACATTTAACCGTGGGGGCTTCGAACATCTGTTCGAGAGTGAGGGCGCTGGATTGTTATCTAATCGTTATAAATCTACGCTCGCGCCTATTCGACACGGTGGGGGCGCTCGTGTACCTTGGACTTATAAGCGCAAAGGTTGCGCAAAGTTAGGGGTAACTATGAACCGCAGTGAAATCGAATCTCTAGTGACCAGCATGGTCACGGCACAATTACGCGAGGGGCGCGTCCCATGGCGTAAGACTTGGGCAAGCAAGGTCGGTCGACCAACCAACCTAGCCACCCGCCACCAGTACACGGGCGTTAATTGGCTCGTACTCTCTATGCAGGATGTCCCATCCCAACTATGGGTCACCTATAAGCAAGCCCAAGCCCTAGGCGGTCAAGTCCGCAAGGGTAGCAAGGGTATCCACTGCATCAAGTACGGCACGATTGACACGGGCAAGGTCGACGCAAAGGGCAAGCCTATCCTCCGCCCATTCTTGAAGGCGTTCACCGTATTTAATGTCTCGCAGTGCGACGGGTTGACCATTCCCGCCGACTTGGTACCAGTCAAGCGCGAGACTGAGATATTGCCAGCGGTTGAGACTATGCTCGCCAACTATGCCAACCGCCCAACCGTTTACCATGGCGACTACGCAACCCCTCACTATAAGCCAACCGAGGACACCATCCATATGCCCGAGGCTGGTCTATTCGATAGCGTCGAGGAGTACGCGACCGCGCTCGCTCATGAGATGACCCACTCGACTGGTCACCAGTCACGCGAGAATCGCGACATCATGAACCGATTCGGTTGCGAGGGATACGCCAAGGAGGAGCTAGTAGCCGAGATGGGTGCAGCCATGATGATGGTCGAGTATGGAATCGACATCGACCTCCCTAACACTGCCAGCTATCTCGCCAGCTGGTTGAAGGCTTTGAATGATGACCCAAGCCTCCTAGTTACCGCAAGTGCCAAGGCTCAGAAGGCAGTCGACCGAATGACTGGTAAGAAGGCAGTCGTCGAGGTCGAGGAGGAGGTGAGCGCCTAAGAGGTAAGGCGTCGAGCGGGGGAGCGATCCCCCGCGAGATGTTTGTGTTGGTGCCCACCCTCCCAGCATTAAAGGAATGGAATGGAGAGATTATAACGAAATCGTTATAAAACTCTCGGCGTGTCGCTATTGGTGCTGTCGTAGGTAGGCGGTATTGTTCTCGGTGTTGGCAGATAGCCAGCAGATTAGGGGTAATCAAATGAGCGTTAAAAAAGCGCGTAGGTCGTTAGTAGCAGGTATCTTTATGGGCGCACTAGTTGCGCTAGGTATAAATGCGGGAGTTGGTTTCTTGACTACTCATCATCAGGTCGAGTACAACTGCCACCAAGCAGATGTCGGTTGGGAGTGCGATACTAAGTGGGTGCATAACTAATGGAGTGTCGTTTCTGCCAGTCCGACGGTGGTTCAGATTACTATGACGGTTTCTGCCACCTGTGTTACAAAATCATCCATCCGAGGAAAGGTAAAACAAATGTCAGTTGATACAACAAGCCCAGTCTATCCAGATGTCCATGTCCAGCTCGTTGGTCAGGACGGTAATGCGTTTGCGATCATGGGACGCGTCCAGTCAGCCCTAGAAGATGCGGGCGCAACCAAAGAAGAAATCGAGCAATATCTAAACGAATCCATGTCAGGCGATTACGATAATCTTCTTCGTACCGCTGTGAAATGGGTGAGCGTTTCCTAAAGCTTAGTTACCCCTAAGACGGCAGCCCGGCGGGGCTTCTCTCCTGCCGGGCTTTGCTGTGTCCGCGCGAGAAAATGTTTGTGTTGGAAGCCCGCCCACCCAGCTTCAGGAATATCTAGGAGAGAGATTGTTATCAGATTGTTATAAATGTTCCTCGGCGTGTCGGTTTGCCTAGTCGGTGGCATGGCATACCATTGAGGCAGATAGCAGACGGCTATCAGTTCGAGAAAGGAACGATTATGGGTCTAGATATGTATCTAGAGGCTCGTAAGTTCGTTTCGGGATACGATTTTGCTCCCGAAGCGGATAAGCATTTGTTTAATCAGTTGAGCGAGATTAGCCCCGCTGCTCCAAGCGTGGACTCTCCCTCTTTCCAATTAACCGTAAATATCGGTTATTGGCGCAAGGCGAACGCTATTCACGGTTGGTTTGTCCGTGAAATTGGCGACGGCGTTGATGAGTGCCAAGAAATGTATGTTCGCCGTGAGAAGTTGGCTGAACTGAAGTCTGCTCTCTTATTGGCTCTTGGTGAAAAGCCAAGCGTTGTTGCTCCTGCCTCTCAGGGTTATTCCATTAACGGCAACCCTGCCGAGGTTATCGCTGAGACTATGGTTCTAGAGGCTCACCGTGCTGAACTCAATGATGAGAGTGATACCGACCCTCTCCGTCCCGTCGGTGGTTTCTTTTTCGGTGGTACTGAGAAAGATGAGTGGTACTACCGTCAATTAGCGAACACTCTCGACATTATCGAGAAGGCGCTCGCTCTCCCAAGTACTTGGGACATTTACTATCAGGCGAGTTGGTAATGGCTAACTCTCAGGCTCGTGCGCTCGTCGAAAGGCGAGCGCAGGAGTGGCACAAGCGCTATTACTCTCAGTTGAACGGTGCGACCCTTGCCTTTGTTTGTATGACCGAGGATGAGTGGGGCAACCCTGATTTCCCTACCTTCTTAGCGAAGTTCCCTGACGGTAGGACTATCCAGCTCGAAGTCTCTCGTGACCCTGAAGGAAATGGTGGCGGATTTATTTTCGGCATGGATTTCCCTGACATGGCTGACTTTGATAAGGAAAGCGGGTTCGATAAGTTGTAAGCGATTGGGGTTGGGAGTGATAACCAGTAACGGCGCGAGTAGCCTCGCGCGACCCCTCGCTCGCAAAATGTTTGTGTTGAGCCCACCCACCCAGCTCAAATAGGAATGGATCGAGAGAGATAACGAAATTGTTATAGAAGTCGCTCGGCGTGTCGGCTGGAGATGTCGGTGCTGTCGAGTATTGTGTGGCTGTTGGTCAAACGACCAGCCCTGCTGACGGCAGGTTCAGAAAGGAAGTCCTATGGGCATAGCCCTTAAAGTTCCCAGAGCCAAAGTTTTGGTGGCTCTCAAAGACAGGCTCGTTCAGATTGAGTCTGACTACAAGCACCAAGCCAAGTATGAGGCTGATTTCATCAAGGCTCATAAGAAGTGGCAACAAGATGTAATCAAGTTGGCTACAACCGAAGGCAAAATCCTTCCTACCGAGTGTTCGGTCTATGTCCGAGCATACGGCACTAGCAACCAAATCAGCCTTCAGTATGAAGTGAAGAAGGAAGATTTGCCTGAAGAACCGACCCGTGATTGGGAGTCGATTAGCGACTACAAGTATCGCGAGATGCGTGATGAAATAAGCAACGCTATCCGCGTGATCGAGATGTGCGAAGATGAGGTAATCCCAGCCTCCACTCTCAAACCTTATAGCCACTATCTATAAGAGATAGGAGAAGCCCTCGCCCTTAGGAAAGGCGGGGGCTTTTTCGCGCCCGCGCGGAACGCGCGGAATTGTTTGTGTTGGAAAGCCCACCCACCCTGCTTTCTGGAATACATAGGAGAGAGATAGGGATTTATAACAAAATCGTTATAAAAGACTTACGGCGTGTCGCTATTGCCTGTCGGTCTGGACGTGTAATGTCTGCTCTGTCGGGGAAACTCTTCGACTGTTCGAGAAAGGAACAAGCGGATGTCTAAAAAAGACACGCTGAAAATAAAAGAGGCTTGCCTTCTTTTATTGAGCCTTGCCGATAAGTGGCAAGACGGAAAACCACTAGACCACGAGGAGATTGACCTTCTCGCGTGGGCTATCGCTGAAAATCTACAAGTGCGCGATTACGCTATGAGCGCGCTACTTATGGACAAATTCGAGTCCGTAACTCTGACGATTGACTTCTATGACGAACTCGTTTCGCTCGTATCTGACGAATACAAGCACTCAATTCTCTCTATCCTTGCCATTCTTTGGTATGGCGCTGAGGATGACGAACTATCTGCCCGTAACCTGTCTATGGCTCTAGCCCTAAAGCCTGATTATAAACTCGCGTTACTGGTTCAGAGAATCCACTCTGCTAACTGGCCTCACGAGGTTGTGCAAAATATGTTTAACGAACTCCACCCTACGGTGCGCGCCAGCGTGACCGAGGGCGGAGAGTATGCGGAAATGCTGGTTTCACAGGGCTAAGTAGCCAGCGTTAGAGAAGCCCCCCAGCTCGTCACTGGGGGGTTTTTCATTTGCCCTTGATCGCGCGAACGTGGGTCGCGCGAGATTGTTTGTGTTGGTTGCCCGCCCACCCAGCAACTAGGAATTGAATGGAGAGACATAACGAAATTGTTATAAATGGGTACCGGCGTGTCGTGACCGGTCGCGGGCCGGATGTGGCAAGATGTGTTTACTCGAGAAAGGAGTTACCGTGACTGGTACAGAAGGCATTCAGATAGTCGATGCGCAGCATCACTATGCAGTTCTTGAAGTTAAGAAGGAACTGAAGTTTAAATTCGATGGTCATGACTATGAGTGGACGGCATTCATTGGAGAACGTGGCTATGTCGAATATTGGAAGAGAGATGGCATATCAATTGAAGGTGGCGACACTGACGTTGAGTACCAGGTCCTGGACATGGACATGGGAGCGCTTTGGGAGGAAATCACTAATCGCAATTGCCAGCATAACCGGGCATGCGAATGTATGACATGTGGTGAGGTTCTCTATCACTGATGGGTCCGTCAGCCCTATCATCGAGGCCCCCGGGAAACCGGGGGTCTTTCGATTTTCGGAATTGTTTGTGTTGGCCCTCCCACCCAGCATTTAAGGAATAGGAATAGAGAGAGATACCGGCTTTATAACGAAATTGTTATAAACCATGGCCGGCGTGTCGCGATTGATTGTCCGTGGCCTCGTGTAAGTTGTGCCTTGCCGGAAAGGTTCCGCGCAAGAAAGGTAAACATGTCTAAAGACGAAGACATAAAGACGGAAGAGGTGACGTACCGGTTCATTACCGGCACGTGGTATTCCATCACCATTCCTAAAGAGAGAGAGGGGCAACCCGGCTACTCTCCTGAAGAGATATACAGCGCTTACTTTAATGAGGGCGCGCCTGATGACGTTAAGGTCTCAGAGGATGAAGTGGACCATGTCTGGGAGGATGATTTAAATGCCTAGATTCGACGTTAAGATGGTCATCGAATTCTCCGGTGAGCTCGAAGCTGATACAGCTGCCGAAGCTGAAGAAAAGGCCTGGACCTCCTGGGGTGACACGGCTGCTGCTGATATTACTTACGACGGTGTCTATTCAATTGAGGTAGACGAGATTGAAGAAGACGAAGAGGAAGAAGAGGACGATGAAGATTCAGACAAAAGCTAGATGCGTCGAATGCTCCCGCGTTTTTGACCTCCTTGATGAGACAGATGCTGCAGAATGGGCATACGGTCATGACTGTGAAAGCTAAGACAGTGAGTGAGGCTCCCGGCAAGGGGGCCTCACGCCATGAGCACTATTGGATCTGTCAAGACATTCCCGGTTACTACAGCTGCAAATGCGGATTACAGAGATACTGGGATCGAAACAGGAGGCAGTACGTACTGTTCCTTGAAGACAATAGCGCCTCGTAAGGGGCGCTATTTTTTTATTGGAGTTTGCCTACACCCACCAAAAGTTTGTGTTGAAGCCCTCCCACCCAGCTTCTTATGGAATATATATAAGAGAGACGATATCGAACACGTGTTCGCCGAACGTTTGTTCGAGAGACACGCCGGTGGCCCGGGTAGTTGACTCTGCAGCTGCCGGTGGTAAGTTACTTCTTGGCGGGACGGCCGCCACGTCGAACGTTTGTTCGATGAGAGAGAAAGAGAAACAATGACTACACAATTGAGAGAGATGAGAGAGATAGAGGTAGGCAATAGCTGCAGCTGCACCTACTGCCCTAACTGTTCTCTAGGTTCATCCGGCAATGAAGTATGCGATGAATGCCAACAACCGGTTCAGTACTCCAATGAATGCTTCGACTGCCAACCGTTTGACTGGGCCGAGGAAGAATTCGATGCTTGGGTCGATCGAGTCGGAGCTAAGCGCCTGCGTATTGATGGCCGTGCCATGGGTTGGCAGCGCCGATCCGGATACGCATACTGCGATCCAACCTGGAAGAGTTTCCTGGACCGGGTTACCTTCAATGGTGACTGGACCCTTAAGCTCAAGTTCGATGGCGATAGCTTCACCTTCAACCGGTATGGCCACGATGAGCCCACTGGAGCTCACTTCGAAGTCTCTGTACACTTCTTCCTCCGGGACACTATGACCTTGGATCAAGCTGTCGAACACGAGATAGTCGACGAGTATGGATGCCATATCAGCTGTGGCGAGTACTTCTATGATTGCGAGTGCAGCTCATGAGCGCTGGAGAGGCCTTACTCAGAGATCCCATCAATACCCGGCTTGAATGTAAGCTTTGCGGGCGCCTAGTAACCGGCGCTCGGGAAGCTATCGAGCATGAAGAGACTCATACTGCTTGACAAGCATCCTGATTAGTATTAATGTCTGTACCGCTGGAGCGTCTTAACCTTTCTCAGCTCCAGCGGTCAGAGGCAGTAACCGTCATTACCGCCTCCGGTCTGGCAGCGAGACACCTTGCTCGCTGCAAGATTGTTTGTGTTGACCCTCCCACCCCTTATCCCTTCGGGATAGGGTGATGGAGAGAGAGAAAGTCAAGGCGACACGCCGGAAGAGGAGGCAGCAGGTTCACGATCACTAAGTGATAGCAGTCACAGAGTGACTGGCAGGCTCTAAGAGCCAGTCAGTTAGGCTACTGCTCAGATAGTGAGACGGTGAGTCGGCTGTACCCCCAGATTTACAGGACCTCCGGTCCAACTCCTATCTGATAACTCCGTGGAGAGAGATAGGAGAGAGAGAGACACTCTCAGCTATCCTCCTGGAATTGTCGACATTTTGTTCCACGTGAAACATTTATAACGAAATTGTTATCAAACCCCACCGGCGTGTCGTGAATAAATGTCGGTGCCTACTGGTTAAATGCTCTCATGGCAACTAGGCCATAACACAGACGAGAAAGGTCTGGCGATGAGCACAATTAACTATCACAAGGAAAAGTCCGAAGCTGCTGAAGCTAAGGTGAATGCTGCATGGATCAAGCTCCAAGAGTACTTCCGGGACAAGGGTGGCCTCACTGAGGAGCTAATCAAGATTTGGGTGGAAGGCACCATGGAGTCCCAGTGGCAGGGATGGCATGACTATGGCCTGATTCAGGCTAAGGAGTCTGCTGGCTGGTCCCGTCGTGACTGCCTAATCTGTGACGAGACTACTGAGCATGACTCTAATAACCTATGCACTGTATGTCATTCATGCTCAAATTGTAAGGCGCCGGTTGGTAAGGGGGCATCGGCATGAGCGTCTCACTCTATATACGGTCATGGAACCAACAGAGCCATCTACACGCCACCGGTTGTGGGTGCAAGATTACTGACCGCTATGAGCATGTACAGGATTTCCCTACCTATGACGATTCCGTCAAGGTTTGGGAGGTAAATAACGAGCTAGGAACTATCCATCACGTATGCCTAGAGGAGGCAAAGCGATGAACGAAGAGGAGATTATCTTGGATTGGGAATATGACTATGAAGGCACCGGGATTCCGGCACCTGAAGACCGTGTTGGATTCGACTGGCATGTGAAGGTCCCTGAAGAGAATGTAGGTAATGATTGGGGACCGATCATGGCAGGAGTAGTAAAGCGCCGTTCGGCTGAGGGAGGCTCCAAGTGAAAGACCCTGAGTGGATGAGTGGCGACACGCCGTACTTCTGTGATGATTGCGGAATGCGCCATGATGAAGAAGAATGTGCACCGGAAGAGGACCCTGACCGTCTACATGACGAGATGATGGAGGAATGATGAAACTGAGTACCAAAGCAGGAGATATATATGCTGAGTACGGCACCGATGATGAGGGACAGCCGTATGTCACTCTTTCGCTGGTGCCTGCCGGTCAAGAGAAGTATCGAGTCGACATGGACCTATTCGAGAAACAAGAGCTCGACGAGTTGATCCTGATTCTTCAAGATATCTCTGACCGAGTGCGTAAACAGCAGAATGCGTTGAAGGCGATTCCAAATGAGTGACTCACGTCGACTATCCCCTAATCGCGACCTTCGCAACCTTATAGAGTTGGCGCAAGCTCAAGGCTGGGTTGTTGAGCGCCGTAACAACAACCATCTCAAATGGACTTCGCCTACCGGTTATGTAGTTTGGTCTGCATCCACGCCTAGCGACCGCAGAGCTCTACGCAACATTGCAAGGTATCTCAAGATAAAGGTGTAATACCCATATGGGCGCGTAATGCTAAGATTGCATCCCCTACCAAAGGAGAAGAAATGGAAGTCGCATTTAATCCTGAAATCCAGGACGATAACAAAGTTCGCAAGTGGCAAGTTGTGATCCACAAAGAAGATGGCAAAGGCACCGCATATGAAGCTGTCTACATGGTTCACTCCGAGTCCGGCGTTCTAACCGCTCTAGGCTGTCGTGCATTTACTTCTGTGATTCCAGCAAAGCGCTGGTTGTCATCCGTGATTGGTCACGATGTCAAGTACACAGCAAGTGCTGACCGCAAGAAGCTAATGGGGATGACTGAGACCAAGGAAGCATAATGGGATTCACAGACCCTATCGTTCCCTCACCTAATTGGGAGCCAACAGATAATCGTCCGGGGCGCTCGCCTTATGAGGATGAAGAAGATGAAGAGTTCATCGAAACGGAAGAAGAGGAGGAATAATAATGGGCCAAGACATTGACCAGCCCGACCAACATATCTACGAACAAGATGGTGTTTACTATCTAGTTGATATTTGGCCTAACGGTGCAGTGCAGCTCAAGATCAAAGAAGGCGGACTGCAAGGCATATGGACAGCTGCATTGCAGGAGCTAAC
>Ga0214207_1000001_pt1 | contig 104385 bp, 154 predicted proteins | sample TroBogEpilimnion_6_FD_153045 | JGI IMG/M metagenome (GOLD analysis project Ga0214207, IMG submission 153045) | Freshwater microbial communities from Trout Bog Lake, WI - 13JUL2009 epilimnion | ecosystem: Environmental > Aquatic > Freshwater > Lake > Epilimnion/Euphotic zone | place: Trout Bog... | reverse complement strand
ATTGGTCGGGGTGTCTTCAGGAATGCATGCATGGCATTCAGATTACTATATTCGTACAGTTCGTGGGGACAAGAAAGATCCTATTACCCAGTTCCTTAAAGATACAGGTATTCCTGCAGAAGACGATGTAATGAAGCCAAATGATACAACTGTGTTTTCATTTCCAGTAAAAGCACCAAAGCATGCTATCACCAGAGATAAGCTTACTGCTATTCAACAGCTTGAGGTGTGGTTAACATACCAACGCCACTGGTGTGAGCATAAGCCTTCTATTACAGTATCTGTAAAAGAAGATGAATGGATGGAAGTTGGTGCATGGGTTTATAAGCACTTTGATGAAGTTTCTGGAATTTCATTCCTTCCATATTCAGAGCATACATACGTTCAAGCTCCATATCAAGAAGTTGATAAGGATGCATACGAGGAAATGCTTGCAAAGATGCCAAAGAAGATTGATTGGACAGCATTATCACTTTATGAGTTAGAGGATTCAACAACAGGAACTCAAGCCCTAGCTTGTGTGTCTGGTGAGTGTGAAATAGTAGATATTAATTCATAAATGAATTTAGTTCAAAGAGCCGTTAGTGCTGGCGGTAAGTTAGCACCCATTGTAATCCCTAAAGATATTACATTTGGCACGGGCTTAATGAATCCATCTGTAATGATAGATGATGATGGTGACATCTTAGTTAATCTTCGTCATACAAACTACACCCTCTATCATTCAGAAAATCAACAAAAGTTTCCTTCACGCTGGGGACCACTTGCATATCTGCATCCAGAAAAAGATCCAAAACTTGGAACAACAAACTATCTTGTTAGAATAAACAGTGATCTTAAAGTTACAGATTATTGTCTTATTGATACAAGCAAAAATGATATTGCTCCAGTCTGGGAATTTGTTGGGTTGGAAGATGCTCGTCTTGTAAAATGGGATAATAAATATTACATGATTGGCGTTAGAAGAGATGTTAAACCAAATGGTGAAGGTCGTATGGAGCTTGTTGAAATTAAAATTAACAAGAAAAAATGGGAAGCTAAAGAAAAGTCTAGAATTAGAATTCCAGCTCCAGGAAATGACAATACATATTGTGAAAAGAACTGGTATCCAATTATAGATAAACCTTATCATTTTATTAAATGGACTTCTCCAGTTGAAGTTGTTAAGACTTATCCAGAACTCCCGCCAAGATGTGAGCAAGTTGTTACAAAGCCAGGATTACCAGTTGAATCTGATTTGCGGGGCGGATCACAGATGATTCGTTGGGATGAAAATACATACCTATCAATATCTCATGAAACAGATCTTTTATCTAATTATCTAAGTCAAAAGGATGGCATATATCGCCACAGGTTATGTGTTTGGGATAATGAATTTAACCTTATTGGAATATCTCCAAAAAAGTTTTCATTTTTAAATGCTAGGATTGAATTTTGTGCAGGTGCTGCAAAGCTCAACAATGATTTATTAATATCTTTTGGGTTTCAAGATAATGCTGCTTTTATATTAAAGGTTACACAAAATGTTGTTGAAGAAATGATACAGGAGGCATTAGATTATGAAGTCAATTGAAGAATTAATTGAAAATGCTTCTCATGATATGTTTAACCCAGAATTAAATTTTGAGATTGCAAAAAAGTATGACGAGCTTGGTCAAAATGCTGCAGCAATTTCTTTTTATTTAAGAGCTGCAGAATATGGATATGAATCTCATCCAATTATTTCCTATACATCATTAATAAAAACTTCTTTTTGCTTAGAAAATCAAACAGGCAGAGAACACACTGTAAGTAGCACATTGCTTCAAGCAGTAGAATACATGCCAACTAGACCAGAAGCATATTTTTTGTTGTCTCGTTTTTATGAAAGAAATCAAAAATGGCAAGAATGTTACACTTGGGCAGAAATTGGTTTAAGATTTGCTACAAGAAATGAATCATTACCAGCGGATGTTGAATATCCAGGAGCATATGGCTTGATGTTTGAAAAGGCCGTAAGCGGCTGGTGGTTAGGTAGAAAAGAAGAATCCTTCAATATATTTAATTATATTCTTACACAAGACATATGGGATGTTTATCGTTCAACCATTGAATATAATCTAAAAAACTATGGCTAAAAAAATAGCCTTTTTTAACTATTTTGGTATACTTGTAGCATATGAGCCTGCAATACACCTATACCAGTAATCTTCAGACTACTCAGGGCGGTAATTTTAACTACCCCGCCTATACTGACACGCCTGACGTTCCTAGAGACATTTATCGTCTTGCTACAGAGCTTGACGCATATCTCTCAGTTAACAAGGGTCCAGGATATTTAGTCTTTTCTAGCTCATCAAACACATTTTCAACTGGCTCAAAAACTTTTAACGTATCAATTAATGCAGGCAATCCAAACGGTAGCGGTGCTTATGCCGCAGGTGACCGTGTAAGAATAATCAATACAGCAAATACATCACAATTTATAGAAGGAACAATTACTTCTGTAACAACAAATTCAAGTATAACAGTAAACATTGATTCGGTCCAAGGCTCAGGAACGATCACAACTTGGCAACTTAGCCTTACTGGTATACAAGGATTGCAGGGTCCACAAGGACCACAAGGCACACAAGGTGTGCAAGGCCCGCAAGGTGTTCAGGGTCCACAAGGTACTCAGGGTGTACAAGGTCCGCAAGGCACACAAGGTGTGCAAGGCGTTCAAGGACCTCAAGGCACCCAGGGTATTCAAGGTGTGCAGGGAACACAAGGAATCCAAGGGGTTCAAGGAACACAAGGATTAATTGGAACTGGATATAGTTTAACAACATCTACAACTTCAGCAACAATTCAAACAGGTTCTGTAACATTTGCAACAACTTATACAGGTGCATTTTTATCTGGTGACCGTGTTAGAGTTATTAATAGTTCTAATACTGCATATTTTATGGAAGGTACAATTACTTCTTTAACTCCAAATTCATCTATTACTGTAAACGTAATTGCAACGGCAGGAACTGGCACATATTCAACATGGTCGTTTAGTTTAAGTGGTATTCAAGGTTTACAAGGACCTCAAGGTACTCAAGGTGTGCAGGGTGTACAAGGTATTCAAGGTTTACAAGGTCCACAGGGTACGCAAGGTATACAAGGTGTGCAAGGACTACAAGGAATACAGGGTCCGCAAGGAACTCAGGGAACCCAAGGAATACAGGGACCTCAAGGAACACAAGGCATTCAAGGAATACAAGGCGTTCAGGGTGTTCAAGGAATACAGGGTCCGCAAGGAACTCAAGGAGTACAAGGTGTACAGGGTCCTCAAGGTACACAAGGTATACAGGGTGTTCAAGGTCCACAAGGTACACAAGGGGTTCAAGGAACACAAGGAACGCAGGGTACGCAGGGTATTCAAGGTATTCAAGGAATTTCTATTCAAGGACCTGCAGGTATATCAGGTCAAACAAATGCACACGCAGCAATTAATGCTGTTTCTACAAATAGTGGAGCTGGATCAAGTACTTATTTTGCGGGAAGTGCAGATGTTGAAAGCGGAACTGGTATTGGTGCTTACATTGAAGCAAATTCAAATGGAGTTATACCAACAATTGATGGAGTAACACTTGCTATTGGAAATCGTGTTTTATTTACAGGTAGAGCAAACTCAATTGAAAATGGTATTTATTCAGTAACTAATTTGGGATCAGGTTCTACTAAATATCGTTTTACTCGTGCAACAGATTCAGATAACCATGTTTCTGCACAAGTAGAACCAGGAGATTATGTTTTTGCACTTGCTGGAACTTTATATGCAAATAGTACATGGGTTTTGTATAGCACTGGTTCTAATCCAGATGGTTCAATTAAAATTGGTACAGATCCAATTCAATTTACACAAGCAGGCGGAATTGGTGCACAGGGAACTGTAGGTCCACAAGGTATACAAGGTTTGCAAGGCAATCAAGGTGTGCAAGGAATTCAAGGTTTTGGATATGCACAGCTTCAAGGTTTACAAGGTCCTCAGGGCACTCAAGGTATACAAGGACCGCAAGGTACACAAGGCGTTCAGGGTACACAGGGTGTTCAAGGCACACAAGGCGTACAAGGAACTCAGGGACTACAAGGAGCTCAAGGCATACAAGGAATTCAAGGAATTCAGGGTATTCAAGGATCTTCTTACACAGGCCCAACACTTGGACAAACCTATCTAGCGTCTGCTCAAACTATCCCTGGAGTTCAAGGATTAGCATTACAAAATACAACACTTCAAGGTGTTGTTATTGCTGGAGGAACACAAGGAACCGCAGGATATCTTCTTACTTCAACAGGCGGAGGAGTTCAATGGGCACCTGCCCCAGTTTCACTTCCTTCTCAAACTGGTTATGCATTACAATTCCTTACAACTAACGGAACTACAGCATCTTGGACACCAGTTTATTATCAAACTGTTGCATCTGCAAATGCGGTGGGAGTTGCAGGAACCCCAGCAACACAAAGACCAACACTTACTATTATTGGAGCTACTTTAACAGATGATTCGGTAAATAACCAAACAACTGTTACAATTAGTGGAGGAAACGCCGAAATCAATACAATTATGGGAGTTTATTAATGGCTACGAATACACCAACATTATTCTATAGAGGAGCAGCAGCTACTACCTCTACAACCATTTATACTGTTCCATCAGCAACAACTTCTATTTTGACTGATATTGTCGTTTCAAGCACTGATCCAAATCAGCAAACAGTTACAATTTATGTAGATGGCGTAGTACTTGTTCCTACCGTCCCAATCTCATCAAACAGCTTAGTTAACTTTCAGTTTAGAACCGTCATGGCAGCAGGCAAGACAATTACTGCTTTGGCGGGATCTACAAATGTATTCTTGCATGTTAGTGGGGTACAATCAGCATGACAGTAAATCAATATCCTTCGTATGATAACGTAGCATCAGCTTTTACATGGAAGTATCTTGCACGTGGTGGAGAAACTTCATTATCTGGCCTAGACAGCTTTGGACAAACACTTTCATATTATGCGGGAATTGAACAATTTTTCTTAAATGGTGTATTACTGGTTAGAGCAGTTGATTATCTTGCAACAGATGGAAAGACAATTACTTTTACAATCCCGCTAAATGCAAATGATTATGTACAAGTTTATTGCATCTCTCCATATTCAATTGCATCAACTTCATCTGGAGTATCAGAATCATTTCATCCGTTTATGTTGATGGGAGCATAATATGACAACTACTTATAAGGTATTAGGACAATCTTATCCAAACGCTACTACAAATACAGATGTTTATACGGTTGGGGCGGGAAAGTCAGCAGTAGTCTCAACAATTGCTATTTGTAATCAAACAGGAAATCAACTTACATACAATATTGCTGTTCGCCCATCAGGTGCAACATTAACAAACTCACAATATATTGCATACGGAACTCCAGTAAATGGAAATACAACAACTTTTATTACGATTGGAACAACATTAGCAGCTACGGATGTGATTACAGTTTACGCATCTGCACAAGGTCTATCATTTAATGTATATGGAACGGAGATTTCATAATGTCAGTTTCAAGTATTGGTTCTTCTTCTTCGGGTAATGCTTTTAATGTTGGAATAACATCTGCTTATACAACTGTAATTTTAACACAACAACAGCCAGCTGGAGCTTATACTTTTACATCAGCACTTTCTAATATAACAATGGATTTATACTTTTATAATGCTACAGGAACTCTTGTTGCATCAACAAATGGAAAATCAATTAATCCATCTATAGGATTTACTAAAATTGTAGTTATTGGAGGAACTCCAGGAGATGTTCTTTCATTTGCATATCAAACTACATATTATGGTACTTCTGAAACTGCAGAAACTACTGCAGGTCCTGTTATTTTAAGTGCTAGCCCAACATCTCTTCCAAACGTTAATTCAACTACTACAGTTACAGGACTTAATTTTGCTTCAAACGTAACAGCTACATTTACGGGCACTGATAATTTAACAAGAAATGCTAAGTCTGTAGTTTATGGATCTGCAACATCTCTTATTGTTACCCGTCCAGACTCTATGCCAGTTACATACTCGCCTTATGTTCTTGCAGTGTCAAATCCAGGAGTTACACCTCCTACAGGATCTTCAAAAAATCAAATTTCAGTTACAGCAGGAGTTAACCCAGTTTGGCAAACCTCAGCTGGAGCATTAACAGCAGGATATGCAGGTCTTGCATATTCAACAACAGTTTCTGCAACAGATGCTGATGGTGGAAGCTCAGTTACATATTCAGTTACATCGGGAGCTTTACCTACAGGACTAACACTTACATCTTCAACAGGTGTAATATCAGGAACTTTAAGTTCAACACAGACAACATATAATTTTACATTGACAGCAACAGATTCTGGTGGAAATACTGCAAATCAAGCATTTAGTATAACTGTTGGTGCTGCTCCTATTGTAGAAGTATTAGTTGTAGCAGGCGGCGGCGGCGGTGGATATGGTGCAGGATATGAAACTTCAGGCGGCGGCGGAGCTGGTGGAGTTAGAAATAATACATCTTTCTCGCTTACTTCTTCAACAGTTACTGTAGGTGCTGGTGGTGCAGGTGGAGTTACAAATAACGTGCTCGGTGGAAATGGCGGATATTCTCAAGTAGGATCTTATCAAGCAACTGGTGGTGGAACTGGTGGCACCTATACGACTAGTGGACAAAATGGTGGCTCGGGCGGTGGCGGAGCTGGCGGTGGCAGTTCAACTTATGGAACAGGAAATGCTGGAAGCTATTCTCCATCTGAAGGAAATAATGGTGGTTCTAAAGTAGGTTCAACAGCGAACACATACGGCGGCGGCGGCGGCGGAGCTGGCGGCTCAGGTAGTACTTCAGGCGGAAATGGAGCAGCTTATTCAACAACTGGATCTTCTGTAACATACGGCGGCGGTGGCGGCGGCGGAGGAACTTATGTCGGCGGCGGCGGTTCTGGAGGTGGTTCAGGCGGCGGCGGCAATGGTTCCTTTAATTCAACTGGCGGAGCTGGTACAAATAATCTCGGCGGCGGCGGCGGCGGAGCTAATGACTCATCCAGCGGAAGACCAGGCGGAAATGGCGGTTCAGGAGTAGTTATTATTGCCTATCCAACATCATTTCCAACACTTGGCACAATTGGTGCAGGACTTACATATACATATAGCACATCTTCAAGGTCGGGATACAGAGTTTATACATTTACGGCGGGAACGGGGACGGTTAGCTTCTAATGGCACACTATGCATTTATTGATGAAAATAACATCGTTGTTCAAGTAATTGTTGGCAAAGATGAAACAGAATTTGTGGAAGGCATTGAAAGCTGGGAGAAACATTATTCTGAGATACATAATTTAAGATGTTTAAGAACTTCCTATAATACACGTGGCGGAAATCACACTGATGGAAAAGAACCTTTTAGAAAAAATTATGCGGGAATAGGGTATACTTATGATGAGAAAAGAGATGCCTTTATTCCTCCAAAAAATTACCCATCTTGGGTTTTAAACGAAGATACTTGCATCTGGGAACCTCCAGTGCCTCGTCCACAATTTGATGAAAAACCATTTGTTTGGGATGAAGAACTTGGTAAATGGCTAGAAGTAGCTGATTAAAAACAAATAGTAGAGTAAGAGTAAATTTATGAGCAAAGACACCATAAATGTCTATTGGGCACCACAGGCATCCTATGAAATAGATGGCAAGAACTGGAACATGCTATATCCAGAGCCAACAAATCTTTTTGCTGAAATGCAAAAATTAAAAACCCCAGAAGCGGGCACAAGAACTTATTTTTCATGCCCAGCAACAAGTAAAAGATTTAAAAATACCTATGTTTTTAGAAATGATCTATTTTCAAGTTATACCTATGATTTTACTTTAGGGGAGGGTAAAAATTATTTTACCCCAGTAAGTCCAACCTATCTTAATACAGAAGTAAAAAGACCACCATCAATTAAAACTGGTCCACTTGTGGAGTTTAAGCTATTCTACTCTGTATTTTCAGATGAGCCACTTGAAGCTTCTTTTACTCCACCAATGATGCATCCCGCCCAATATACAAGATATGGAACTAGCATACCTGGAGATTTTGATATTGGTCAATGGTTCAGGCCATATCCGCTTGAAATGCAAATGTGGAATATGAAAGGCGAGTTCCATCTAAAAGAAGGTGAACCTTTATTTTATGTTTATTTTAATACTGACAAAAAGATCAACCTTCAAAGATTTGAAATGAATGCAAAGATTAATTCCTACATAGATGCATGCTCTACTTCTTCACAGGTATGGGGCATGGGCGTTCCTTTGGTAAAAAGATATCAAAGGTTTAAAGAGTCTAAGATGCGGGAAATGGTCTTGAATGAAATTAAAGCAAATCTAGTATAATTTATGATATTGGTTTTATTTAGGCTATAATAAGTCTATAATCTAATAAACTAGGATGTGAAATGGCTGTTTCTAACTACCCCGCACCAAGGCTACCAATCAATAACTCCCAATGGAGATATACGGCGGTAGGCGGAGAAACATCTCTATCAGGTTACGATAACTTTGGTAATCCTCTTCAATATACAGTAAATAACGAATTGTTTTATCAAAACGGTGTTCTTCTAGTAAGAAATGTTGATTATGTAGCATCCAGCGGAAACACAATTACAGGTTTAACCGCATTAGCAGCGGGGGATACAATTGAGATCCTTACCTATTCTAATTTTTCTCTTACAACAATTCCCGTCGGAAATATACAGGGTCTTGTTCAAAATTCCCAACTTCAAAATCCATCAATTACCATAGGTTCAACAACCGTATCGTTTGGAACAACATTATCAACTTTGACGGGATTAACAATTGATGGCACAAATAATACTATTCATACAAATAGGGGTGCTACAACACCCTCATCTGGAACCGCTGGAGATTTTTTTTGGAATACAACTTCAGGATCATTACAAGTTTATAATGGATCATCTTGGACTTCTTTTGCTCCTCCAGCCGCACCTACAATTGGTAATGCAACAGATGTAGGAACTTCAAGAGCATTTAACAATGCCGCAGCAACAGTTACATTTACTCCAAATAATACGGGGGGAGTGGCATCACAATATTTTGTTACTTCAACTCCAGGCAGTTTAACAAGTTATGGATCTTCATCTCCAATTACTATAACGGGCTTAACATCATCAACTCAATATACATTTACTGTAACCGCTCAGGGTTCATTTGGTAACAGCTCCCCTTCAAGTTCAACAGGCTCATTAACAGTTACATCTGTCCCGCAAGCACCAACTATTGGCACAGTAACACAATCAGTAAACTCAGTTTCTATTCCATTTACTGCAAACGGCACAGGTGGAAAAACAATAACTGGATATACAGTAACCTCGTCTTCTGGAGTTACAGCAACTGGAACAACAAGCCCAATTTCTTTATCAGAAACAAATAATGGAAATTATACTTATACAATAACTGCAACAAATGCAAATGGAACTTCTGCTTCAAGCTCTCCAAGTAATTCTCTAGCTTTTGCATTTGTACCAACAGTTTCAGGTGGCTCTTTGGCTTCAGATACAACATATTATTATCGTACATTTACTGGAAATGGAAATTTATCAGTAACTAATGCAGCGTTAACAGCAGATATCTTAACAATTGCAGGTGGAGGGGGTGCATCAAATGCTGGTGGTTCAGGAGCTGGAGCAGGCGGCGGAGCAGGCGGTGTAGTATATTCAGCTTCACAACCATTGCCTGTATCAACATATTCTGTAACAGTAGGCGGCGGTGGTGCAGCAGGAGCAAATACAGCAGCCACCCCAGGAAATCAAGGAAATCTTTCAAAATTTGGTTCTCTTACAACTGCAGTAGGTGGAGGATATGGTGGAGCTTGTTATTCTCCAACCACATCAGTAACAATTGGAGGAACTGGCGGATCAGGTGGTGGCGGTGGAGTTATTACTAGCGGTGGTGCACAAACTAACTATGGTTCGGGAACAAATGGCCAAGGATCTAACGGAGGAAATGGTTCACAAGGAGCAGGAAATGACTGCGGTGGAGCTGGTGGCGGTGATGGAGGATCTCCTTCAAATGCTGTTCAGAATTCTTCAGTAACAGGAGGTCCAGGAACATCTGCATATTCAAGTTGGGGTGTAGCAACAGGATATGGTCAAAATGTTAGCGGAACATATTATTTTGCAGGCGGCGGTGCTGGAGGAGCACAATCACTTACTGCAGCAAACGGTGGAAATGGTGGCGGAGGGGCAGTTAATACTTCAGGAACAAATTACACAGGCGGCGGCGGTGGTGGTCAAAGCGGTTCCGTAAACTCAGCAGGCAATGGCGGTAGTGGAATAGTAATAGTCCGCTATACAAGAGCACAGGTAGGTGGATAATGTCTAAAGCATCACAAATAGCAAGATTTGCTACTAATCAAGGATATAATGCGGTACAGAGTAATGGTTCTTCAGTTACCGCCCGCAACACATTAAATATTGTAAATGCGGTAATTACAGATGATTCTGTAAATTCCCGCACTAATGTTACAATTGGTGGTGTACAAGATAATTTAGATGGCGGTGTCGTAGATGGTATCGCTAACTATGATGGTGGAGATCCAACATCAGCAAGCTTTGTATATAATATCAATGGCGGAACGCCATGATAAATAAAACTGGGAGTGATGCATAATGGCAGTCCAAACACAATTTCAATTCCGTAGAGGCACAGCAGCACTGTGGACATCTACAAATCCAACCCTTGCAGCGGGAGAATTGGGATATGAAACCGATACAGGTAATATCAAAATTGGAACAGGATCAACAGCTTGGAACTCCCTTGGATATGGAACAATTACTGCAACAGGTGCAGTTACTCTTACAAATAAAACTTTAACTTCTCCAACTATTAATGGAGCAGCATTATCTGGAACTATTACAGGTTCCCCGACTTTTTCAGGAACTCCAACATTTTCGGCGGGAACTACATTAAACGCCCCAATTATTACTTATACTATTAATGCACAAACAACTTCATATACACCAGTATTATCAGATGCAGCAGCAATTGTCACACTTAGCAATGCATCCGCAAATACATTTTCAATCCCGACAAATGGTGTAGTTGCTTATCCAATTGGTGCATCATTAACAATTATTCAAACTGGTGCGGGACAGACAACAATTCAAGCAGTAACTCCTGGCACTACTACTATTGCCTCTACTGGTGCAACATCAACAGCACCTAAATTGAGAGCACAATATTCTACTGCAACAGTTATTAAGGTTGCTACAGATACGTGGTATGTGGTAGGAGATATTGTTTAATGCACAGTTTATTTCACGGTTTATTTGCATCTCAAATATCAGGTCACCTATGGGCTCCTGCAGGAGCATATGATGCATTAGGAAGTGTTACAGTTCCAAGCGGAGGATTATCTTCAATTACATTTTCTGCTATTCCTCAGACATATACACATTTACAAATTAGAGGACTTGTAAACTTAAATGGAGATATGAATATACGCTTTAATAGCGACACTGGAAATAATTATTCTTATCATTATCTTTATGCAACGGGCTCAGGTTCAGTTTCAGCAGGTAACTCAGCATCTAACGCTTATGATTATTTAGGTTACGGAGGATTTGGTGGGTCCACTAGCTTTACTGGATATGTTTGCGATATTTTAGATTATACAAGTATGAATAAAAATAAAACTATAAAAACTTTAAGCGGAACAGATAACAATGGTTCAGGAGGAATAATGATTGCATCCTCAGAGTGGTTAAATAATACAACAGCAATAAATTCAATTACTTTATTTTCTAAAGATACAGCAACATTTGGTCAATACTCAAATATTTCTCTTTACGGAATACGTTAGGCGGGGATTATGACAACTAATACTATAGTGGCAATTCAAACTATAACCGTAACTGGTTCTCCCGCTTCTTCTGTAACTTTTGGTACAGGCGGAACTATTCCGCAAACTTATACAGACTTAAATTTAGTAATAAATTGTCAAACAACTGACACGGGTCCTGGAAATGATTTAAGTATTAGCGTTAATGGAGATACATCTTCTGGATACTATTCTTCAACTCGTATGTATGGTGATGGTTCGTCTCCTCATACCGATAGAACCTCAGGACAAAATTCTTGGAATCAAAATGGAGTAAACTCTTCTGGCGCTAGTGCTTTTAGTATGGCTAAACTAGATTTTATGAGCTATTCAAATCCAAATGTAAATAAAATCATGCTTATGAATGATCGCATGACTGGTCAATATGTATTAACTTTGGCTAATTTATGGCGTAATAATAACCCAATTACTTCTATTACACTTGCTCCTAAAGCAGGAGGAAATTTTGTAGTTGGATCTACCTTTACTCTTTACGGCATAGCTAACGCTAATAATAGTGCTTATGCTACTGGGGGAATTATTACTCAAGACTCTACTTATTATTATCACGCATTTGGATCAAATGGAACCTTCACTCCTTCCCGTGCACTAACAGCTGATATTTTGGTAATTGCAGGTGGCGGTGGCGGTGGTTGCGATAATGGCGGCGGCGGAGGAGCAGGCGGTTTGTTTTATAATGCCACGCAATCTCTTACTAATGGAACTGCATATACTTGTACAATAGGATCTGGAGGTTCTGGTGGAGGATCTAGCGGATCAGATGGAACTAACGGAGTAAATAGTTCTTTTGCTGCTTTAACTGCAGTAGGTGGCGGTGGCGGTGCAGCATTAGGAAATTCTTCTACTAATGGACTAAGCGGTGGCTCTGGGGGCGGAGCTTCATCTATATATGTGCATTCAGGAGGAACTGGAGGATCTCCAACCTCTGGACAAGGTAATTCTGGTGGTAATGCAACCAGCAACAACTTCGGAGGAGCAGGCGGCGGAGGAGCAGGTGCCCCTGGTAGTAATGGTGGTAATCCAGGAAATACTGGTGGAAACGGTGGTAACGGTTCTTCATCTTACTCATCTTGGCTTGCACCAGGAGGATATGGCTACTTAAATGCATCTGACGGTTTGCGTTATATTGCAGGTGGCGGTGGCGGCGGAGCAAATAGTGCAACACCTGGTTCAGGAGGATTGGGTGGAGGTGCTGCAGGAATACAAATTGCTAGTCAAGGAACTCCACTTCCAGCAACTGTTAATACAGGCGGCGGCGGTGGTGGCGGAGGAGGAAGTTCGGCTGCTGGACCTGGCGGTAACGGCGGATCTGGAATTATAATTGTGAGGTATGCAAAATGACAACAGCAGGTAACTATGTATTATTAGAAAGAATTACAGTTGGATTGGCTGGAGCATCTAGCGTAACCTTCAACAATATACCTCAGACTGGTTATACGGATTTAAAGGTTGTTATGTCAGTTCGTAATAATCGTAGCGGTTTTGACCGTTCTACTCTTACTATGAGAATTAACGCAGACACGGGCAGTAATTACTCTAGCAAAACCGTATATGGTGCTGATGGTTCTGCTGGTTCAGATAGTGCTTCGGGAACATACGCAATCATTGGTAACTCAAACTCTACCAATGCAAATGCCAATACATTTTCATCATTCACTCTTGACATCCCAAATTATACAAGCTCAAATGCTAAATCATTTTCTGTTGATTACGCACAAGAATCTACGACATCAACTTGGGTTGTTCAAATGATTGCTGGTTTATGGAATCCATCACCTCAAGCTGGAATTACATCAATCACTTTTAACGATTTAGTAGTCGGCTCATCATTCGTTCAATACTCAACCTTCTCCCTATACGGCTTAGCCGCAGTAGGCACTACTCCTACTAAAGCTCCAAAAGCAACAGGTGGAGATATTATTGCTAATGATGGTACATACTGGTATCATGCTTTCTTGAATAATGGTACTTTTATTCCTTCTTTAAATCTTACTTCTGATATTTTGGTTATTTCTGGTGGTGGTTCAGGCGGAAACAGAACAGGAAACGCTGGCGGTGGCGGTGGTGGCGGAGCTGGTGGCGTTTTTTACGCTAGTTCAAATTCGCTTGCTGCAAACACTGCACAGTCAATAATTATTGGCGCTGGTGGTGCTGGTGTTGGCAATGGAACAGAAATCACTGGCAACAACGGTTCTAATTCAATATTTGGCTCCCTCACTGCTGCCGTTGGCGGCGGAGGCGGCGGTGGTAGCGTAGCTTCACCTGCTGGTGTAAACGGTGGTTCTGGTGGTGGTGGACGAAGCCGAGGAAATGCTGGCGGCTCATCAACACAAACTTCCACTGGCGGCACTGGTTACGGTAATGCTGGTGGTACAGGCGGCAGTGGTGCAGATGGCGGCGGAGGCGGTGGTGGTGCAGGAGCTTCTGGTGCATCAACCTCTAGCGGTTCTAACGGCGGCGCAGGTGGAATCGGTTTAAATACTTGGTCTACTTGGTTGTCAACAACAGGGCTTGGTGATTCGGGCTATATCGCAGGTGGTGGCGGTGGCGGTGCATACTCAGGCGGTTCTAGTGGTGCTGGTGGAACTGGCGGTGGTGGTGCAGGTTCGTACAACACAGGAGCAACATCTGCTTTACCAAACACAGGCGGTGGTGGCGGAGCTACAGGCGCTAGTACATCAGGTACTTGGTATTCAGGCAACGGCGGTTCAGGTATAATTATAGTAAGATATTTAATGTAAAGGAGATATAAAATGGCTGATAAATTAACAAGATTAGAAGTTTGTTTAGGTGAATGCGAACCTAAATGTGGCAAATGCGGAATAGTTCAAGAGATTGAATTAACTCCTGCTGAAATTGCTGAATTAGATCAACGTCAAGCAGAAGCTGCAGCAGAAGCTGCACAACGTGAAGCAGATGCAAAAGCAGCAGAAGCTGCAAAAGCATCAGCAATTGACAAGTTAACTAAACTTGGTTTAACTGCAGATGAAATCGCTGCATTGACTAAATAAGGTATAATAGAGAAAGGAGGTAATAATATGGCACATTGGGCAGAAATTGATAATAATAACATTGTAACCCGTGTTCTTGTTGGTGATAATAATGATCCAGCAGGAGATGAAGGTTATAAGTGGTTGATTGACAACCTTGGAGGAACTTGGGTAAAGACCTCATATAATACAATTGGTGGTAAGCATACTTTGGGCGGGACCCCGCTAAGAGGTAACTATGCAGGAATCGGTTATACATATGATAAAGATCTTGATGCATTTTATGCACCACAACCATTTCCTTCTTGGACTTTAAATAAGACTACATTTACTTGGGAAGCTCCCGTCGCATATCCAACAGACGGAAAGTTTTATACTTGGAATGAAGAGAATAAAACTTGGGATGAGGTAGCAATAGATGGCAAGTAAGCCAAATACAACAATTCCACAACCTTTTAAATCTTGGACTTTTGATGAAAATCTAGGATATTGGGTTGCACCAAAAGCAATTCCAGATGTAACTCAACCTTACACATGGAATGATAAGACGGGAGAGTGGGATCTCATAGAATTTCCCGCCGAATAATTAGATGACAGCAGCCAGAACATTAGCTAGTTTGCTTAACGGAACTGCAACATTTACGGGAGAGGTAATTGTACCTACTCCCGTAAACTCACAAGATGCAGCCACAAAAGCATATGTAGATAATTCTTCTGGCTCTAATATTGGTTTGCTTGATGATTTGAGTACAAAGTTTGACGGGATTGAAAGTCGCTTTGCTCCAACATCAGGTGGTTATTCAGTTAATATAACAAATCCTTTTAGGCTTTTAATCACTGTTAATGGTATACTACAATCAGTATATACGCCAGATTATGTTTGGCAGTCTCCACTACCAAGGACGGGACTTCAAGTAGACTCCAGTGGATATATAAGCTTTGCAGAAGTACCTCCAGCAGGATCTTCTTTCAACGGAAGAATAATGTTGGGACCAACAACAAATACATCAAATACAAATTATCCGTTTAAGGCAGCGGACATTTTACTAGGAGCGTAATAAATGGCAAGAAAAATCATGCTGGATACCCAGTACACATTCACACCATCAACAGGTGTAGTAGTTTTATCACAGAGATATGTACCACAAGAGCGTTTGCTACTTATTACAAACGTCACAAAGAATAAAGTCATTTATAACTTCTCCGACCCTTCACTAGGAGCAACTTCATATGTAACATCAATGAACGGTGCTGCTGGAATGACAACAATTACACTTGCCTATAACACTTCTACAATGTCTTCAACTGATAAGCTCCAAGTAACAATTGATGAATATTCAGAAGCAATTCACCCAGATGAAACATCAACTGACCCAGTTGGAAAGATGCGTGTATCCACGCCAGCCAACCTTATTGATACAGACTTTGAATATGGTACACAGGTTTCTAAATGGGAAAACCTAACCATGATTAACAACCGTCCACTTGCATATCAGACAGTTCCAAACGTTGCAAACTTGCAATCAATTTATCTTGGAAATGGCACACGTAACGTAATTGTAAACTTTAACGCAACACACTATCTTGCAGCAGCAGGAGCAATTACAGTTCAAGATACATATCTTTCAGTTGCAAACGGTAACTATGTAATTGACTCAACTTCAACTAATACAGGTACTTCAACATCTCCAGTTTGTGCACCAATTACAGGTTCAATTACTGCAATTTCAAGCACAGGAACTGCAATTACTTATTCAACATCATCAACGACGGGACTTGTAGTAGGTCAAACCGTAACAATTACAGGTGCATCATCTGCAGGATATAACCTAACAAACGCAGTTATTACATCAATTGTTTCAAATACCAGCTTTACTGTTGCTTCAACAGCTACTGGATCAACATCAACTGCATCATTCTCAGCATCTGCTTGGATTTCATATACAGCACGTTCAGCAAACTCTACAACAATTACACAGCTTTTGGATGCTAACAAAACAGCAATTTACTCTGCTAACTTTTATTCAGGTGTAGCAATTGGTACAGCTCCAACAATTACATATTCAGGAAGTGCTGTAACTGTAACAACTTCAATCAACCATGGTCTTGCGATTGGTAATGAAGTTGCAATTACTGGTGTTACAACAAATGGTACAAATGCTCCAAACGGTTCATTTGTAGTTGCAACCGTTACATCACCTACATCATTTGTAGTATATGTACCTAATACTCCTACTGGAACACTTACATCTACTTCCGCTTCAGTTTATGTTCGTCCACAAGGACAATTCCTACACCGTCCATTTGATGGTGGAGTTATCTTCTCAACAAATGGTTCATCTAACTTTGAACAATCAATTCGCCAAACCCGACGTTATTTCCGTTATCAATCAGGTAAGGGTTTGCAAATGTCAACAGGTACAATTATCAAGCCTAATTTGCTTGTAGATCAAATCACTTCATCTGGAACGCTTGTAACTGTTCAAACAAAAGAACAACATAATTTGCAGGTAGGTGCAACCGTAACAATTTATGGTGCAAATGAAACTGCATATAATGGAACATTTACTGTTGCAAACGTGACTGGATATAATACATTTACATATACAGCAAATACAGTACCTTCAGCATCACCAGCATCTGGAACATATTTTGTTCAGGTAGTTGGATGGTATGGTGCAAAGAACCGTATGGGAATTTTTGATCAACAAAACGGAATGTTTTTTGAGTTTGATGGACAAACTCTATGGGCAGTTCGCCGTAACTCCGTATTCCAAATTGGTGGAAAAGTTTCTGCTACAAATGGATCAAATACAGTTACTCAAACAAACTCATCATTCCCTACAACATTTTCTAAGCAGTTAACTCCAGGAGATTATATCGTTCTTCGTGGAGCTTCATATCGTGTAACAGATATTCTTTCTGATACAACTCTTCAAATTTCCCCTGCATATCGTGGAACAACTGATAACTATATTGTTGCGTCTAAGACAGTTGAAACTCGTATTCCACAATCTCAGTTTAATCTTGATAAGCTTGATGGAACTGGTCCTTCAGGATTCAATATTGATCTATCAAGAATGCAAATGTGGTTTATTGACTATGCTTGGTACGGTGCAGGTGTAGTTCGCTGGGGTGTTCGTGGTACTGATGGTAAAATTATTTACTGCCATTCATTACCAAATAACAACACTAATTCAGAAGCTTTCTTGCGTTCTGGTAACTTGGCAGGACGTTATGAAACTTCAACAATTCCAATGTCTACAGTATTAACAGCATCAGCTGCTGCATCAGATACTACAATTAACGTAGCATCAACAACGGGATTTCCATCATCAGGAACACTGTTGATTCGCAATCAGTCAGCTTACGAATATGTAAATTATACGGGTACAACATCAACAACATTTACTGGACTTACTCGTGGACAAGCAGGTAACTCATCACTTGCTCTGACAATTTCAGCTGGTTCTAACCAAGCTTCAGTATCATCTGCAGCGGGACTTCAAGTAGGACAAAGAGTTATTGCTCCGTTATCATTCCCAGATAACACATTTATTGCAGCAATTAATGGTACAGTTCTTACACTTTCACAAGGTGCATTAACTTCTAATCCAACAGTAATTGTTCCACCAATGGGTGCATCATCTGGTCAATCATTTACATATGCAGCTCAAACTCCAATAGCAGTAGAATTTGCATATCCAACATTTGCTCCAACTATCTCACACTGGGGTACTGCAGCAATTATGGATGGCGGATTTACCGCTGATAAGTCCCTCTTGTTTACATACGGACAGCAGATTCCAGTATCAATTCCAACAGCTTCTATTGTATTCTCAGGTTCTGCAAGCGGATCTGCAGCATCAAATACAATTACTTTGTCTGGAACTGGTACACAAACAACGGCAAATATTCTTCCAGGAATGTCAGTTTCAGGAACTAATATTGCAGCGGGAACATATATAACTTCTGTTGTTAACTCAACAAACTTTACAATTACTCCAAACCCAACAGGTACAATTACCAGCGGTTCTTTAACCTTAACTGGAAATAATACAAGAGCTTTGATGTCAATCCGTCTATCTCCTGCAGTAGATAATGGTATCGGAGCGGGATTTGGTCAAAGAGATCTTCTAAACCGTGCCCAGTTGATTCTTTCAACACTTGATGTATCTCTTTTGAATACTAACACGGGTAACATTCTTGTAAGAGGATATATCAATGCATCACCATTTGGTGGTTCTCAAACAATTTATGGAGCTGTAACAGGTGTTCCAATTTACCTATCAACAGCTTCTGGCTCAGGAACAGTTCAAACTTATACAACTACAACTCCCCATGGATTAAATATTGGAGACCAAGTTGTAGTATCTGGTGTTACATCCTCAACTGGATATAATGGAACTTATACGATTACATCTGTTCCATCATCAACGACATTTGCAGTGGCAGGTACTTATTCCACAGCATATAGCACAACAGGCTCTCCATCACTTCTTGCATATAAGCAATGGACAAATGCTGTAGGTAACGTTTATGGCTCACTTACATCTTCCCTTGCACAAATTGCAGACTTTGCTCCAAATGCCACAAATGGTGGTTCGGCAGGTGCTTATGGGGTAACTGGCGGTGAAGTAACTGGTGGTTTCTTTGCTAACCAGACTACAGAGCTTGATCTTTCTAACCTCCGTGACCTTGGTAACTCAATCCTTGGTGGCGGAGGACTTGGAACTCCAGCATATGCAGGACAAAATGGATATCCTGACGGGCCAGATGTACTTACAATTGTTGTAACAAATCTTGCATCTACTCCAGCACAGGTTATCGGAAGACTTGCTTGGACTGAAGCTCAGGCTTAAAGAGAGGGCGGTGGCAATAATATGCCTTTAGATAAACCAAAAAACGTAGCCAACGACTCTCTAAAAACTCCGTATGTTACGGTTAATAATAATATAACCCCACTGGGAACAAGCACATTTACTCAGTTATCTGGAACTCAGACAAATCGCCCAACATCTCCAGCAATTGGAACATTTTATTATGATACTACAACTGGACAAACAGAAGTTTATACGGCAAATGGTTGGGTAAATCCAGCAACTGCCCCAAATGCCCCTACAAACGTTACTGCAGCAAATCAATCTATTATTTATGGTGGAACTCCAGCTGTTTATGTTTATTTTACTCCCGCAACTACTGGAAATCTTGCCACTACATATACCGCAAGTTCTAATACAGGTGGTTATACAGCAAGTGGAACTTCAAGCCCAATTGCTATTACAGGAATATCTGCGGGAACTTATACATTTACAGTAACAGCAACAAATACATATGGTTCAGCAACTTCTTCTGCAAGCAGTTCAATAGGAGTAGGAACAATATCTCAACCACCAACTTCAGTTACAGCAACAGCGGGCAATAGTTCAGCTACAGTTTCTTTTACAGCACCATCTAATACTGGGGCTGCACTAGTTACTTCATACACAGTGACATCTTCTCCTGGCAATATATCAGCTACTGGATCTTCATCTCCAATAGTTGTTAATGGTTTAACTAATTTTACTTCTTATACTTTTACCGTAGTAGCAAATAATAGTGCGGGAACTTCATCAAATTCTTCTCCTTCATCTCCAGTAACTACAGGATTTGTTATGGGATCAACATTGTCATCAACATCTATATATGGAGTTATGTCTTATGTTAATCAAAATAATTCAGTTAACTATAGCCCTACAACAGGATCTTCGCTTACAATTGCAGGAAACGCACTAAGTAATTATGATTATACTTTTTTTAACACAAGTCAAACAATAAGTTCTTTTACTTCATCAAGCTGGTTTACCAATAATGCTGATACAAATCCAGCTTTAATTTGGGTAAAAGGAGATTTAACAATTAATAGCGGAGTTACTTTTATACCGCCTGTAAGAAAGCTCTTTACTTGTGTTTATGTATCAGGTAATCTTGTTCTTAATGGCACTATGTCTATGACAGCTCGTGGTTCAAACCATTCTGGAACTGGAAATTCTGCAGGGTATGTAGCTCCTGTAAATATTGTTTTAGCAAATGGAACATTAAGCGGTACAACAAATCCAACTATTCCAGCAACCGATGGAAATTACATAATACTTACTGGACAAAGTTCTGGAGTTAATGGAAATAATGCAAGTTCAGGTGGAACAGGCGGCGGTGGCACAGGTGCACACGGCGGCGGCGGTTCTAATATGGGGGGTGCAGCAGGAACAGCCTTTAGCGGTGGTCCAGGTGGAGGAGGAGGTTATGGCGGTGGCGGAGTAACTGGAGAAACAACTGCTAGTACTTCTAGTACTGCAGGACAAGCAAATGGTGGTGCGGGAGGATTAGGCGGAGACTCAAACTCTACAGTTACTGGTGGTGGAGGGGCGGGTAACCCTGGAGGACTTGCATGGAACTCAACTAACTATCCGTCAAGTGCGTCTAACAGTGCGGCTCAAAATGGGCAAGATGGTACTGGTGGAACGTTAATTGTTATTGTTGAAGGTACTATAAGTGGTTCTGGAGCATTTACATCACAAGGCTCTAACGGAGGCTATGCTCAATGGATTTCAAATAACGGAGGAGCTCCACCTAATAACTGGGTTGAAGGTGGAGGCGGTTCAGGCGGAGGAAGCATTAACCTATTAACTAGAGCTTATTCATTTTCTGGAAGTTTTAACGTTAATGGTGGCAGTGGTGGTAGTGCAAATAGTCCAGCAAATTCGCAAAGTAATCCTGGCGGTGCTGGAGGAACAGGTTCGGCGCGAACGTTTATTATAACTGGTAATCCTGTTTAATTAAAGTATAATAGTATTATGTCATACAAACAAGTAGTACTTAGAGATAACCCTTTAGCATTTTGGCCATTAAATGGCACATCATTGCTAAGAACCTATGCCACTATTTTGCTTGAATATAGAACATATCAAGACTGGATATCTGCAGAACCTACTTATGGATCTACTTCTCCAACATTTACATTGCAAGATATATCTACAAATGGAAATCATGGAGCTTATACAATTGGTCAGCCAAACTTTCTTGACATCCTGCCCCTAGCAACTCTTTCTAGTTATGACACCCAATTGGCGGGATGTAAAATAAATGGCACCTCAGAGGTTGGTATAACCAACCTAGCTCAGCTATATGACATGTTTTATACTGGAACTGAAAACTTAACATTTGGTATGGAGATATGGTTGGCTTTTGATTCAAACCCGCCACTTAATAACACACTTCTTTCAGTAACATATCTAAACGACACTATTGCTCAAGTATATATAAATAACGATAGAGTTTATTTTACTATTAATGGTAAAGATAAAAAAACAGGTGCAGCACTTTCATATACTGCATATAAACAAGTACAGTCATGGGAATCACAATGTCACTTATTTGTTTATTATTCCAAAGGCACTATTAATGTAGTTGTTAATGGTATATCTGGAAACTCTGCAACAGCATCATCAAACTTCATCTGGTCTCATGATACATATGCTGCACCAGACTTTTTCTATAAGGTAGGACCATCTTCAGGTTCAAACAATTTTGTTGTAAACGACCTAGCATTTTATGACTATACATTATCTCAAAATCAAATTAGATCCCATATGGTTTGGGGAACATATGACTCATCCCCACAAAGTTATGTAAAACAAACAAGCGGATATTTTTTTGACATTAAAGAAAACGATGCAATGTATGCTTATAAAAAAAATTTTTCAGATCCCAAAAATTATAGCCAAGGCGTATTAACTAATTTAATTACTGATAATAATGGATTGACACTTAAAACAATCCCGTCCCTAACCAAGGCAGGTACCTCTGGAGCAATAACAACTTCAAATGGATTATCTGTAACAAATACAGCTTCAGCAAAGTTTTCAAATATATCTTCATACTTTGATATAAACTCAATGTCTATAATGGGTCAGATTAACTGGCAAAGCAACACAACTGGAAATCCAGCAGTTATATTTGCTGCTGAAGGATTTAATAATGGTGAATGGTTGTATCTTGCACAAGATACATCAAATAAACTAACATTGTATTATCATTCAATATCTCCTAATTATCCATATATAGTTACAGAAAATGTTGTTGCACAACTACCTGCTCAAAATACGGCGGGAACTTATAATTTTGGAGTAGCAATAAATAGCACTACAGTAAAGATATATATGTCAAATACAGGCTCATCTAATGGATCTTTACCTTCATATACATATGCTAACTTGAATCTGTACTTTGGAAACCAATATTCATCTGCAACCACCAGCCCAATGGTTGGAAGCATTTCTTACATGTCTCTTTTGCCAAAATATGTTGATCCATCAACTTATACAAATTATGGAGCTTACGATAGCACCACAATATCCTTTATTAATAACACGGCGGTATCTCAAATAGGAACATGGACGCTAAGTGTACCTTCTTCACAATTTGCCAAGATATTTGGAGCCAGAATGACCTGGGATACAGGTTCTTATTATGATTCAACAGTTAGCACAAATCAAAGCGTAAATGTTCAATTATCACAAGATTATGGCAAGACATGGACTAATGTTCTTAATGGTTATCCAGCATTAAAGTATCCAGATAGTGCTACAGCATATACAGATACGATTTTTAAAACAACTATATTTACAGCTGACTCATCTTCACAGTATTTGCCAAGAATGGATAATGCACTAGTTGTGTTTTATAATGATTTGTCAATTATCTCAGATGCAGGTGCCTTCGTGTTAGCTCCAAGACAAGGAAGCTATACAGGCGATACATATTCAATTGAAAAAAATTTCTTTAACATCTTAGCTAGATCTTCAAACTTTGGGATTAAAATTGCAGAAGTAAATAATGCAAACTCTGTTGCTACAATTACTCCAGCAGCAATTGCCACGGGATATCAAACAATAGAATTCTGGTTTAGGTGGGATCAGCTTACAGCAACTCAAGTACAGATTATTTTGGATACCATAGGTATTAGAGCGTCTTTGTACTTTGATTCAACAGGGGCAATTTATCAAACAGGTTTTGGTAATGTATATGTAAATGGTTTATCATTAACATCAGGCAAAACCATGACCCAAGGTGAGTCCTACCACTTTGTGTGCGTTTATCCATACTCAATTAATACTCAAATCTACTTGGGCGGAGATCAAAGACTACAGAACTTCTCCAATGGCACATTTGGATATGTAAGCATTTATCCACAAGCATTTGCCCAGTCAGATGCCCAAACAAGATACCTGGAATTCCTTTCTAGCAATGTTTCTCAAGTTGATTATTCAACACTTTTGTCAGGAGCATCAAACATAATTGGCACATTGTCAGAATATTCAGGCGGTAGTACAGCATTTAATGCTGGACAACCAATTTTGGCATACCCACATCCCGTAAATGGTTAATTAACCTGTATTTTTGGTAGTCATATGTACCATTTTTAACAGTTACGTGGTATTATGGGCATATGGGTAAAATGAAGATTACTCCCGTTGATGAAGTTAACTGGGGATTATATATTTGGCAGATGCCAGACGGCAAAATTGTCATGGATGAAGAAGGTGCTTATCTAAGTATCCCGTCCATGAAAGGCGATATCCGTCAGATAAAGAAGCTTAAAGATGTTGCAAAGCACCACGGGCTAGAAGATGGAAAGCCATTGTTTATGGCTGGACATAGACCAGTTACAGATGAAGAACTTGAAATACAAAGACAAAGATTAGAATTGGGCCTTGTGCCAGATGAATATGATACTCCAGCTATGATGGATTATGTTAAAGAAATGAGGGACATGAAACTTGGCTAATTTAAGAATTGATGACACGATTGATGAAGATGAGGGCGGGATCACAGTAAAACTTGATGCCCCATCACATACAGTAGAACACGATTTTGGTGACCCATTTAACGCATCATGGGATGAAATTAAGAAAGCAGATGGTCTAAGCCCTAACTTTCGTCGTCAAGTAAATAGAATTCAAAAGTCATTTACTGGCGTTGGTGATGCAAAGTCCAAGAAACTTGATCCGCTTGATCTGACTGGATATTCGTTATTTCAGATTGTTCAACCTCCATACAACATTCTTTACTTGGCACAGCTTTATGATATCTCCCCATATCATCACTCTGCTGTAAATGCTAAAGCTGCCAACGTAGTTGGCCTTGGTTATAAGTTTGAGAACACATGGGATACAACTTCAAAAATTGAATTGGCTATGGATAATCCAAAGAAGCTTGATAAGCTACGTTCAAAGATTGAAGGTTTAAAAGAAGAGCTTCGCAGCTTCCTAGAATCCCTTAACTCAGATGATTCATTTACAGAAACAATGAAAAAGATATTCGTTGACCTAGAGTCTACTGGAAATGCTTACATGGAAGTTGGTCGCACATCAACAGGTAAGATTGGTTATATTGGACATATTCCTACAACTACAATGCGTATCCGTCGTCACCGTGACGGCTTTGTACAAGTTGTTTATAACCGTTATACATTTTTTAGAAACTTCGGTGATACCGAGACCCCAGATCAGATAGGTACTGATCCCCAGCCAAACGAAGTAATTCACTTTAAAGTATTTACTCCGTCAAATACCTACTATGGTGTACCTGACGTTTTGTCAGCAAAGAATGCAGTTGCAGGTGATGAATTTGCACAACGCTTCAACCTAGACTACTTTGAGAATAAGGCTGTTCCACGCTATATCATTACAGTAAAGGGTGCAAAGCTTACTGCTGATTCAGAGCGTAAATTGCTTGAGTTCTTCCAAACTGGACTCAAAGGTAGAAACCACAGAACTCTTTATATTCCACTTCCATCAGATGGTGAGCAAGGTCGTGTTGAATTTAACATGGAGCCAATTGAAGCGGGAATCCAAGATTCTTCATTTAGAAACTATGCTGTAGAAAATAGAGATCGTATTCTCCTTTCACACCGTGTTCCTGTATCAAAGCTTGGAATGCCAGCAAATGTATCTTTGGCAAATGCTAAAGATGCAGACAAGACATTTAAAGAGCAGGTATGTCGTCCACGTCAAGAAGAACTTGAATTTAAGATTAACTTAATTATCAAAGAATTTACTGATGCATTCGTTCTTCGTTTTAATGAACTTGCACTTACAGATGAAGAGACTCAATCAAGAATTGATGATCGTTATCTCAAGGATCAAGTTATTACTCCTAACGAAGTTCGTGCACGTCGTGGAATGGCTCCACTTGAAGGTGGCGATGCAGTGTTGGTTATTAACCCTAAAGCACAAACAGATGCAAAGTCCGACTTTAGTGGAAATAAAACACGTGATCAAAACAGAACCTTGAACGCTCCAGATAAAATGGGAACTGGTCGTAATGCAAAAGGCGACGGGCCACAAGAAGGTAATTAAAAAATGTCTACAGCATTAGATGTATTAAATGTTGCTAGAAGTCAAATAGGATTTATTGAAGGTCCTATGAATGAAAATCCATACGGTATCTGGTATGGTGTTCCAAATGCGTCTTATTGTGCAATGGGAATTAGTTGGTGTTTTGCACAAGTTGGTTTATCTTCATTAGTCGCAGCACAAACACCAAAAGGTTTTGCATATTGCCCTGCAGGACTTCAATGGTTTCAGCGTCAAGGATTAGTAGTAAATAAATATCAAGCACAGCCTGGAGATCTTGTATTCTTTTCTTGGGGAACAGGTGTTGCAGAGCATGTTGAAATTGTAGAAGCTGCATCTGCAGACGGATTAACAACAATAGGTTTTAATACAACTGATAAAAATACAAGTGCTGCTGCAAATGGTGGGGGATGTTATAGAGAGCATCGTCCGTATCTTTATGTTATGGCAATTGTAAGACCTAAATATCCAGTGCCATTAAAACCAGTTTCAAAGGGTGTTACAAGCAAGAAAGCAACAGCAGTTGTCGGAGCGACAGGAGCAGCCGTTGCAGGCGGCACAGCAGCATTACATGGCTCTGCAGCAGGTACTACAAGTACTTCAACACCAGTCCCTACACCTTCTCCAACAGCATTTTATGCTCCACCTTTTCCTACAACGTCAAAGTCATTTGCACTAGGACAGACCAATGATGCAGTTCTAACAGTTCAAAAAGCTCTTGTTAAAAAAGGACTTCTTGTAGCAAAATACGCCACAGGAACTATGAATACTCAAACTGAAGCAGCACTAACCATCTTTGATAAAAAGGCGGGAATTATAGTGCAAACAGGAATTGTTCCACAAATAGTTTATGATACTTTAAAGGGATCGCTATGAGCCTAAAACATCATTTTAAGTTCAATATTCTTGATGCCAAAACCTTAGGAATTGCATTAACAAGTTCTTTTTCAACATGGGCAGCTACTGGATTTCAACATGACATATCCCACTTAGCTTATGTAGGGGTAGGATTTATAACAGGTGGGTTAGTTTCACACAATTCAATGGCAAACCCTAATGTCACCCCAGATTCTCATATAGTAACGCCATACGTGTCTAATATTGAAGACCACAACCCAGCAGCACCAGAACCATCAAACGCAGGGTTAGAATACAAACCAGAAGGGGCGGATGTCAAAAAAGTCATCCAAATCAATAGCGGCATTATAAAATAATTTCTACCAAAATTATGCTTTATTTATAAATATTGCTATTATTTATTTACATATGGAACTACAAAAAACTTATTGGCAAAACAGTGAATCTTCTACGGCCTTGCATTTTCCTATTACCAAGGTTGATAAGGAGAAGCGTCTTGTCTCAGGATTTGCATCACTAGACAACGTTGATCGCCATGGAGATATTGTAACTGCAGATGCAAATAAGAAAGCCTTTGAAAGATTCAGAGGAAATATCCGTGAGATGCACGGGCCAACAGCAGTTGGTAAGATGGTTAAGTTTAAGAATGATACATTTTTTGACCCAGAAACACAGAAGAAATATAACGGAGTTTATGTAACTGCTTATATTTCAAAGGGTGCACAGGATGCATGGGAGAAGTGCTTAGACGGTACTTATTCTGGATTTTCTATTGGTGGCAACATCAATGATGCAAAGATGGAGAAAGTTGACGGGGAGAACGAAACACGTCGTGTTATTCATGACTACGATCTTCATGAACTTTCGCTAGTAGATTCACCAGCAAATCAGCTTGCAAACTTTTTTTCTATTGAAAAGAATGTAGATGGAAGCACATTTGTAAAAGGAATGATTGCAGACATTACCCTAGAGAATGTTTTCTGGTGTAAGCAAGATGAAGTTGCTTCAACATCAGAAGCAATGTCAAAGGATTGCGTTGTTTGCGATGCACCTATGACAAACATTGGATGGGTTGAACAAAAGGATTCAGAGAAGTTTGAAGCAATTGAAAAAGTAATTGATTCTTATTTTAAGAAAGATGATGCACCAACATCCGCACACGAAGCTGGCGAAACAGCTGCACCAGGTTTGGCAGGTAATGTCATTGATAGCAACGCTACCATTAATCTTTATCCTGATCAAAATAGCAAGAAAAAAGTCACGTTTGAAGACGGACTTAAAAAGAGTGAAGAGATTTCGCTCAACGAAGGAGGTAACAAAATGACAGAAAATACAGATGCAACAATTGAGAAGTCAATTGATGTTGAGACTCCTGCCGAAGAAGTTTCATCTGTTTCAGAAACTTCAGATACTACAGTTGAAAAGGCTGCAGAAATTTCTGAGGTTGAAGATACACTTGATTTTGAGAAGATGGTTTCAGACCTTAAGGCCTTCTTTGGTGAGTCACTTGAAAAGTCTAATACTAATTATGCAACACATGCAGCAACAGTAGCAGACATGTATAACATTGTTAACGAGACCAGAGCTGAAATGGCTCGCTTGTCTAAGGCTTATGAGGATATTCAGAAGGCAAACGAAGATCTCGCTACAAAGTACGAAACCTTGAGTAAGTCAGTAACAGATATGTTCGGAAAGATTGAGTATGTTGATCATCAACTCAAGAATTTTGAATCTGCTACTGCAGTTCAGAAGTCCATTGGGGTAGAAGCTCCAATGGGTCAAACAAAACCAAAACAAAGTATATGGCAAGGTGCTTTCCTCAGTGCTTCTAGCATATAAAAAATATAGAAAAAATAAGGTGGTGAAATAAAAATGAGTAATGAACTTCTACAAAAAGTAATTGATACTACGGACCTCGGTTCTTCAGCAGTCAATGCATCTACAGACTCTGCTACCCTTTCAGGTAACGGTCTCCTATATCCAGATCAAGCTAATCGCTTCTTGGATTACATGTGGGATGCAACAATCTTGGCTAAGACAGCCCGTACAATCCGTATGCGTTCAAACACAACCGAAATTGATCGTGTTGCTGTTGGACAACGTATCATGACCGTCGCACAGGAAGATAACCCACGTAACTTCGTGGCAAGTGGTGATAGCTATACAAACGCTAACAACACAACTTTCTCTGCACAAAATGCTACATTTAACAAGGTATCTCTTACAACACGCAAGCTCCGTCTTGACTGGGAACTTTCAGCAGAGTCTCTTGAAGACAATATTGAAGGTCCAGATCTAGAGGATCACATTGCACGTCTTATGGCTACCCAGGCTGGTAACGATATTGAGGATACCCTTATTAACGGTACTGGAACTGGTTCAGGTTTGATGTCAGCATTCGCAGGCTTCCGTACACTCGCTCTTAACAACGCTCACGTTGTTGATGCAGCAGGTTATGGACTTGACAAGACTGTATTTAACCAAGCTATCAAGACCCTTCCACGTAAGTACAAGCAACGCAGAAACCAACTTCGCTTCTTCACAGGATCTAACTTGGTTCAAGATTACCTATTCAACCTAACAGCTAACGCTGGTAACGGCAACCCATTTGATATCGCTTCAGGTATCATCCGTGGTGATGTCGCTGCTAACGATGGTGGTCCAGGTTCGGTAACTCCTTTTGCGTTTGGAATTCCTGTTATCAACGTTCCGTTGATCAGCGAGACCCAGACTTACAATGGATCAGCTAACACAGGTGATGTTCACTTGACATTCCCGCAAAACTTCATTATTGGTATCAAGCGTGACGTAACCGTTTATCGTTTGTTCCAACCAAAGAAGGACACAATTGAATACACACTATTCATTCGTGTTGGTTGCGTAATGGAAAACTACGATGCACACGTTATCGTTAAGAACATTGCAGTAGCAGGCTCAGTAATGTCTACCCCATCATTTGGATCAGCATACAATGGTTCAAACGTTACAGGTGGATTGAACGGCGAGACATACTAATTTTAATTAGTTGCAAGGCGGGGGATTACAGAAATGTAGTCCCCTTAGCCATTTAATGCTATAATAAACAATGACGAGAGGAAGTCAAATGTCATTTACAGATCTAAAAATTACAGAACTAAGAAAAGTCGCAGATTCCTTTGCTATTGATACAGAAGGATTAAAGACAAAACAAGAAATCATTGCAGCTCTTGAAGAAGAGGGCATCAGCTATCAGATGTATGCTAAGTTTGATAATGCTGAAAAGCAAGATATTGAAGTACCAGAGTTTGAAAAGCAAAAAAGAGAAAAGAAAATTATGTCAAAGACAACAAACCAAGTCCTTGTAAAGATGGAAAGAAATAACCATTCATATCAGGTTGGTGTTTTTCAGTTTACACAAGAGCATCCATTTTTGGCTATGTCAGAAGCAGACGCTCAAAAGATTTTTGATACAGAACAGGGTTTCCGTCTTGCGACTCCTCGTGAGGCTCAAGAGTACTACGCTTAAAAATTAAATAGGGGGTGTTCTGATTGCAAACAATCAACACAAACAGCCAGGAAAAGATCTACTTAGAGGTATATAGTAACGGTGTATTATCACAGGCAGATTCTTTGCCAACCCTTTCAATATATAACGCAGATAGCGATGTCTATAATCCTGGCGGAGTGATTAGTCAGACACCCCTTTATACAAATTTAAATGCTTACGATGAACCCGCAACTGGAGTTTATTCATATCAACTTACGCCAAACTTAACAAGTGTAAATATGGTTCTTGAAGTAGTTTGGTCTTACACACAAAACGGGTTATCAGTAAACACAACTGATTACTATAGTATTGAAACCCCATATGCTTCAATCCCAGAAACCATGGATTTTCTAGGTTATAGTGGAACAGTAGGGGCAGCAAACTATCTTGATCCAAACACAATTATTAAAACCGAAAAGATGGCTAGAACTATTATTGAAGGTTACACAGGAATTAAGTTTTATAAATATTATGGTTTTCAAGAAATTTACGGAATTGGTGCAAATACAATTCAGCTAACAGAGAAGATGCTCTCTTTGGATCAGATTTGGGAAAATCAAATCTTAGTATTTGATGGAACAACCAGCCCAGTCTATAATACATTTGGGTACAACACAGAGATTAGCCCTACTGGTTATCAGCTTCGTATCTGGTATCCAGCTTGGCCAGATGGCTGGAACAATGAAATGGATCCAACCATTTATGAATCTGGACGTTTCAGAGATACTTATCTATATCGTTTTGTTGGAGAAATTGGTTACAACTATGTTCCAGAAGATATTAAGCTTGCTTCAATGCTTTTGCAACAGGATATTATGTCAAACGACTACAACTGGAGGAACAAGTATTTGTCACAAGTTAACTTGAGTGAAATTTCATTCAAGATGGCAAACGGGGCATTTAATGGTACAGGTAATGTTATGGTAGATAACATCCTAGATCAATACCGCAAGGCAAATATTGTAATTATCTAATGTTAAATAACCTAGTATCATTTGCAGGATCTATCATGAATATGAACGCAGATGTTTATATTCAAGAAAATACACAGGATGCCAATACAGGTGAAATTACCCGCCAATGGGTATATTCACAAACTATTCAATGCCGTATTGAACCTGTTAAAGCACGTGGTGCTTCTACAAGAACAGACAATAAGACGTTTGGAACAACTGGAGACGAGTTATATAACGAAAAATTTCAGCTTAAGATGTATGGAACATCTCTTCTGAGTAAGCGTTGGCGTATTCAAAATATTAGAACAAACAAAGGCAAATCAGTATTTGTTGAAATTGACAGAACTGGAACACCAGATACAATTTTTGAAGTAATGTCATCACACGCAGTAGTTGATCCTTTTGGATCAGTTTCTTATTATGTGTCAGTACTTCTAAGAACTGAGCTACAAGATGACTCTGAAGCTTGAGATTGATACAAAACAACTTGTTCAGGGATTAGATGAGGTAGTCGCAGGACTTGATCAATTACTACAACCTAAAGCACTAGAACAAATATCTAGAACTGTGTTTTCAATCACAGGTGAAAGATTTATGGTTGATGTTGATAACTATGCCAGAGCAAATCCTAAAAAAATGCACCATGTATATGAGTGGGGTCAAATAGGAAATAAAACTGGAAGATTATTTGTTTTAGAAAGAGCATCTGTACTTGATGGAAGCCTTTTAATAACAACTAATTTTTTGCAATCAAGAATGCCAGTCCCAATCAATCCATTGTTGTTGCAACCAGGCAAAACAGGAAAAGTAGTAACTACAAGAAATATTTTTGCAAATAAAGCACAAGTTATGGAATCTGGAACTCCAGTATCTTTTCAAGCAAAAAGAGTTTTAGCCATGACCTCTGGAAACGGTATTGCTTTTATAGCACCAGGAACACAGATTAATATTTTAAATCCTGGCGGGATCCAAACAAAAAATGCTTTTGCTGAGTATTTGCTTGAGTGGTATACTAAAAATGGTAACGTAATTATGGATTCATCAGGGGTATATGAGAGAATAGCTAATGATGTTGCAAAGGTTTTAAGCACAGGTAAATCTGGTGCGGCGGGAGTACAAAAAGCAGTTACATTAATTGCTGATGCAGTAGATACAGGGAGTGTAATAAGATGACGGTAGATTATTCAAGAGTGGCAGCCACAGATGTTAGAAATGCTATTTGGGCACAGCTACAAAGCTATGGCATACTTCATGCCAGTGATTATGTACCACAAGGTTCTAATGGCCTTACAACCGCTCTTTGCCCTATTATTCCATCACAGCAAGTACCAGAATTTAACAACTTGCTTCCAGGAAAAACTTATATTACCTATGACATTATTCAGAAGAATTACGGGGTTCAATGGTGGCTTTCACAAGAGACCATGGTTCTTCAAATCATTTCAAGAAGCAATGCTCAGATCCTGACTATATCAAACTTCCTCACAGACTTTGTTAGAAGATATGAGTACTCAGCTGCTGATATCAATGATGTAGCTCATACAGCAAATAGCCCATTTAAATTCCTCTACTGCAGACTAGAGGCAGCAAATCCTATCCAGCCATTCCAAGATGAAGGCGGGTTCATGAGTGGTGATTTCTCATTTATGTATACATATACCCGTTCAGTAGACGAAGGCACAAATACCAATACTGGCAGATATATCTAAGTTTGAATTATTTCTCATAGGTGCTATGATTTTCTATGAGGAAAGAAATTGCTTTAATTTTTGTTTGTTTTAATTTAAAATAAATAAGGTGGTGAAATAAATAAATGGCTCTAAATACTAAAAATGTAATCGTAGGTGCAGCAGCACTTTTCACTAGCGTTGGAAACAACACTAACACTTTTGGTCGCCCAGCAACTGATGCTACAACTCTAGGTGCTTTGTTCCCAGCTGGTACACCAGCTCGTCAAGGTCTTCTTGCATCTAATGGAGCAGCAAACGGTGGATACCGTGAAGTAGGTTTTACAAACACAGGACTTGAGATCTCATACGAACCAGTATATGGTGAGATTATGGTTGATCAACTTTTGGACGCAGCTCGTATCTTCAAGCAAACCCTTAAGGTTTTGCTAAAGACCGAACTTACAGAAGCAACTCTTGAGAATCTAACATTCTCATGGGGACAAATGGACTCTTACTATGTTGCAAACACTGCAAGCACAGTAGCAGCAGTACCATCATTGATTAACAATGATACAGCTCTCGGTAACTCAGATTCTCCAGCAGCAACATTGAACATGGCTGCAGGTGCTCTTGGTGATACACCAGTAGAGCGTGTACTTATTGCAGTTGGACAAGCTCCAGCTCAAATTGGTACATCTCAATCATATGCAGATCCAAGCGGTGCATCAGGATCAACAGTAATCGGTGCAGGTGCAAATACAAGTGCACTTCGTAGCCGTGAGCGTGTCTATGTTGCACGTCGTGTAGTATCAATTGATACAACAATGCATGCTTTGAAGCGTGATGCAGCAACTGTGTTCCCAGTGAACTTCCGTTGCTTGCCTGATACTTCATATGCTTATGCAGGATCAGAATACGGTGTAGTTATTGACCGTGTATACGGAACTAACTAATCTGTAAACTACAACTTAATATAGAATTTCAGGCCCCGTCAGAAATGGCGGGGTTCTGAATTTGTCTTGTCTATATATATTGGTATAATTTAACTAAACAAAGGAGCTATAGTGGCAACAACAGTATATGATATCGTAGAAATTCAATTGTCTGATGGTACAGAAATCACCCTAAGACCGCTTCCTATTAAGCAGCTAAAGAAGTTCATGGATGTAGTTAACTCCATGCAAGCAGAAGAAAATCAATCAGAGTCTGCAGCAATGGATGTATTTGCAGATGCAGCAATGATCTGCCTCAGTGCACTGGGAAGAACAGACTTGGGAACAAACAAAGATAAGTTTGAAGAAGTCATTGAAGTACCTACCATGATGAAGATTTTGGAAGTCGCAGGAGGTCTAAAGCTAACAGACCCAAACCTTCTGGGAGCGGCTCTAGTTGGGACGAACTAGATCTACGCTCCTTAGAGTCTGAAGTTTTCTTGCTCGGTCATTGGAAAAACTTTGACGAGTTAGAAGAAAGTCTTTCTATCAATGAATTAGATGCAATTCTAAATTCAATGCGAGAGAAAGAACATCGTGAGATGAAGTTTATGGCTTCATTGCAGGGTGTGGACCTTGAAGAACAAAGCAAGGAACCAGAAGATGTTACAGCACTTAAGAATGCTAGAATCGCTTCTGATGAAGGCTTTGGAATAGGTGAAGGACTTGGCTTTATGTCATTAGAATAAATGGGGGGGTGTAAACTAATTGGCTAATATAGAACTTAATATAGTTGCGTTAGGTGACTTCTCTTCAGTTAATGCACAAATTAAAGCTCTACAAGCCCAAGTCGCATTGCTCCAACAGGGTATGTCTGGCATTGGTGTTAATTCAACACTATCTAAAGATTTAGCAAACATATCAAATTCTTTCAAACAAACAATGGTCTCAACTGGCCAATTTACTGCATCTACTGTACAGATGGCTACAGAGACAGAAAAGTTTGGAGCCGCCCTTCAAAAAGGATCTCTCGGTCTTGGCAATTATTTTAATATTATTGCTAATAAAACCTCATCTGCAACATCAAGTGTAAAAGCCCTTGCCGTAGAACAAACAAAATTACAAAACTCTGTAATTATGTCAGACCCTACAAAGCAAGGGTTTTATTCAGTATTTACACCAACAACTATTAATGCAGTAGCAAATGCAACAAAGATTGCTGCAAATGAACAAAATATTTATAATATTGCAGTTGAAAAAGGTTCTCAAGCTTTAATTAACTGGGGTAAGAATACACAGTGGGCGGGTCGTCAATTAACTGTTGGTATGTCTATGCCACTCATACTATTTGGACAACAAGCAGTATCTACATTTGATACGGTTAACAAAGCACTTACACAGCTTCAAAAAGTTTATGGAGAAGGTCTTACACCTCCAAGCCAAAATTCTATTAATCAAATTTCTCAACAGGTTCTTACCCTCGGAAGAAATATGGCAAGCACTTTGGGTATAACCCAAGAGTTTACTGTACAAGTTGCAGCATCATTTGCCGCTATGGGTAAAATGGGTGATCAGCTTACACAAGCAACAGAACAAACAGTAAGACTTGCAAAGCTTGGAAATCTTGATCAACAAACAGCTACAAGTGCAGTTATTGCCCTTCAAAATGTTTATAAATTAAATACAACACAACTTGCTGATGCTGTAAACTACTTTGGTGCAATTCAGAAGCAAACATCTCTTTCCATGAATGACCTTGTTTCTGCAGAATCCAAGGTTGGTCCAGTTATTGATCAGTTAGGCGGAAGTTACAAAGATACATCAGTTATGCTTCTTGCTATGAAAGAAGCGGGTGTACCTGCAGCACAAGCAGCTAACGCACTTAAATCTGCATTTGGCTCTATTATCGCTCCAACAGCTGCTGCAAATAAAGAATTTCAATCATTCGGAATTAATCTTTCTGCCATAAAAAATGCGGGTGGTCCAGTACAAATGATTCAGGCTTTGCAGGCAAGCCTTCAAAATTTATCCCCACTTGTAAGAGAACAGCTTATTGAAAAATTATTTGGTAAGTACCAATTCTCACGTATCTCAGCATTGATTGATAACTTTGGAAAAGTTGGATCTCAAACTGCAAATGCTATTAAAGTTGCAGGAGCAACATCAAGTCAGTTACAAGATCTTGCTAATCAAGAAATTGCACAAGCAACATCTTCTCCATCAGCACAATGGACAAAAGCAATGGCAACAATTAAAGCTGATTTGTATCCAGTAGGGCAAAAGATTGTTGAATTTGGAACAAAAATTCTTGAATTTGGTAATGGAATTGCAAAGCTATTTCAAGGACTTCCTGGCCCAGTAAAAGCAGTTATGGGTGCACTTGCAGTAGGCGTAGCCTTATCTGGACCTATTATTATGTTAACTGGTTTGTTTGCAAACTTTGTTGGGTATATAGTAAAAGGCATTTTTAATTTAAAACAACTCGCCACTGGAGGAAAAACCCTTGGTCAGTTGTTAACTCCAGAGCTTATTGCTGCACAAAATGCCAATAAATTATTTGCTGATGGAATCGCTTCAGATGTAGATGAAATTGATTTGTTAAACAATGCAATCAAGCAATTAACAGTAAGTATGCAAGAGCTTGTTTCAAGCATGAATGCAGGTGCGGGAATTACAAGCCTTACAGAAGCAGCATCAGCATTAAGTGCAGTAGCAACTGCAGAAGGTGCAATACCAGACGCCATTAGAAATATTCCTTTCAAAGCCCCAGGCATGATGGCAACAGGAGGCTATGTTCCAGGAACTGGTAATTCAGATTCCTTCCCAGCAATGTTAACCCCTGGAGAAGCAGTTATTCCAAAAGAACAAGCACAAAAGTATGGACCGTTTATTAGTGCAATGATAAGTGGAAAATTGCCAGGATATCAACATGGAACTGGCAAAACTGAAGAAGTAACGGGCGGAACTTTTACACAAGCTGATTATTCAAATGTAGCTATGTATGCTCCAGGCAACACAAGCTCTGGCGGATTTGGAATGGATACACAATGGATTGCAAATGATCCAGTAGCTCCAGCATCATGGAAAGCAACATTAAATGCTTTAATGATGTCAAAAGCAAAAATGAGAATAGATAAAAAATCTTATGCTGCATTTTCTGCAGAAACAAATGATTTCTTGGGAGAACTATTTACAACATTTCAACAAATAGCAACAAGCAGCAAAACTATTTATGAACATGCTCAAGAAAGATTGCCTGTAATTATTCAACAAATTAAAGCTGCTGAAGCAGAAGGAAGAATAACTGCAAAACAATCTGTACAGATGCAAGAAGCAGCAACAAGTCTTTTAAATCCACCACAATCAGAAAGAACTGGAAGCGTATATAATAGAAGCGCAATTGCTTATGATGAAAATGGTCAACCATATGTAAGTAAAATCAGAAGTGGAAGAGTTTACACATCTGGAATTAAAGATAAAATAAAACATGCTTTTGGCTTTCAGACTGCTCAAGAAGGTTTAACTGCTGGAATTGGACAAAGCGGAACTTCTGATTATCAATATTCACATATGACAGAACGCTCAAATATTAGAGTTGCAACTGTACCAGCAGCAATCCCAGGCAAGACTGAAGGCACTGAAGCACAAAAAGCACTTGCTGCAATGATTAATAGCGGTCAACCAATAAGTGTTGGAACAAAAATTCAAGTAAGCCCAGAGACCCTAGTATCAGCTAAATCTGCAGGAGAAAAAATTGCTACAACAGTTTCAGGATCTGTTAATGAAAATCTTGGAGTCAAGAGCCCTTCTCAAGTTACTGCAGAAACTGGAAAACAAGTAGACGCTGGACTAGCACAAGGAATGACAGAAAATGTAGGGTTAGTTGAAGAAGCAGCTACAAAGGTTGCAGATACAACATCACAATCACTAGCATCTAATATGCTTAGCAAAACCAAAAACTTAATGACTGGAAATGCAATGGGTGGCGGAGTTGCAGGCGGTATGGGTGCTGGAATGACTGCAATGGCAATGGGTCAAATGGCTTCACCAATGCTTGCAAAAATTCCAGGAATTGGTGGTGCAGCTTCAGCAGGAATAGGAGATGCATCAAGTGCTTTCGGTTTAGCAATGATGATCCCAGGACTTCAAGACTATGCACCAGAAATTGCGGGAGTTGCAGCAGCACTAGGAGTTGCTGGAGTAGGTATAAAAGATTTAATGAAGTTAGAAAAGCTTCATGCTCAAGAGTCAAAAGCAGACTTTACAGCAAGTTCTGATGCAGCACAATTCTTTGGAAATACTGTACAAAATACCACAGTTGATTTAAATGGTTTTTCAGTAGCATTTAATGGTACAAGATTAGCTTCTGCAGGATTTAGCCAACAAATGGCAATTACAAATACTCAACTTGCTAATTTTGAAACAATGGTTAAGGGCCTTCCAACAGATAATCCTCTATCACTTGTTATAACTCAGCTCAAATCAATGTCAAATTCTGGAGATATATCAAGAATTGCAAACGAGTTTGTACAAATGCAAGTTGCAATTGGTAATATTAAACCAGAACAAGCACAACAATTCTTGAATTTAATACTTGACACAAGTAATCATTCACAACTTGTAGGTACAGTTCTTGTAACGTTTAAATCTCAAGTAGATGCTATTTCTAAATCACTTCAAGATGCAGCAGGATCAACTACAAACTTCCAAAACGTAGTATCACAATTAATGGGCTCACTAGAAGGTTCAAGCTCTCTTGCACAAGTAAATGCAATCATCGCAGGATTAGAGGCATCAGGATATAACGGTGCAGCAGGAATTAATGCCTTAGAAAATAGTTTCATACTGCTTGGAAATAAAGCAGCAGCAGATGCAGTAAAAGCATTATCAGCAATTGGAATGCAATTAAGCGACATTATGGTTGTTGTAGCAGCAATCAACGGCGGAGCAACTATAGATGTAACTGGTAAATCACCAGCACAAATTGTTGCTGAAGCAACAAAAGATTTAGGAAAACAACAAGATGCTAATAACGCTAAAACAGATACACTTAAAAAACAAAATGCTGTTTTAACATCTCAAAATACTACTACAACTGCAAGCCTTGATCTTTTAAAGAAAAAGAAAGCTGCAATTGATGCAGAATTAAAGCAACAACAGCTTATTACATCTGAGTTACAAAAACAAAATCAATTTAATCTTTCACAAGCAGATCTTGATGATAAAATTCGCCTTGCTCAAGCATCAGGTGATTTTATGCAAGCATCTTTGCTTCAACAACAAAAAAATTACAACGCTGTTGACTATGCAGGTGCAAATAAAACTCAACAATTACAAAATCAAAGCGATGCTTTAAATGTTACTATTACAGCAATGGAAGATAAGATTGCTGCAAATAATGCAACAATTTCTGCAAATAATCAAGCAGTAATTAATAATACAAATTCTACAGATAAAAATACAGGAGCTTTGGTAGGCGGAGGTAAGTTAACAGGTCTTGATAAGCCAGGTGCTACTGCACCAGTAACAACCCCACCAAGCGGTACAACTGTTCCAGATGTAAAGAATCCAGGTAAAACAGTTAATGCTACAGGGTTCCCAACTTCTAGCGTTGCACTTGCAACAGGACACCAAATGGGTGTATGGACACCAAAATCAGGATCAACCCTAGACTTTAATGGAAGAGAATGGAAGATTGTTTATGTTGATGGTGATATAACATATGCAACAGATATGGGGCCAAGCAAAGCTAAGCCAGGATCTCCAGGAACATCAAACAACCCTATTCTTCCTCCAGGAATAAAAGCTATACCAAATCCACAATTTAGTCAAGGTGCTAAAGCACTTGGACCTAAAGCTATGTTCCCTTATTTTGATAAAAAAACTGGTTATGAATTTTTAACAATAGACAACGGTGCGTGGGTCAAAGATTCTTCTGGAAAAACAATTGGTCAATGGGCATGGCAACCATTGCCAGGAGGCGATTGGGTTGCTTTAGCACAAGGTGGACAAGTAGCTGGGCCAGGATCTTGGACTTCAGATTCAATTCCAGCAATGCTATCAAATGGAGAGTTTGTAACAAATGCTGCATCAGTAGCTAAATACGGTGTATCATTTATGAATTCAATAAACAATGGAACTTATAAACCATCAATTCCAAATATGGCGGGTGCTATGCAAATGACAGCATCTGGATCTGCAGGCGGTTCAGTGTATAATATTACTGTAAACGCAGAAACTAATGCAAGTGCAGATGATATTGCAAATACAGTTCTTGCCACAATTGAACGTAGAAATAAGATGACATCAACTAATAGGAGGATCTCAGTATAATGGCTGACGGAATAATGGGAATCCCTATTGGTGTACAGATATCTTTGGGGCTTGATGGTAGCGGAAATGCTACTACAGATCCCGCCCAAATGGTTTGGTACAAGCTTAGCGATCATAATAGAAACCCTATTTCAATCTCATATGACCTAGTTCAACAGCAACAAAGAATGGCTAATGGAACTATGCGTCAATATGTTGTTGCCCGTAAATTTAAAATTACAACAGACTGGAAAGATTTTCCAACGCTAGATTCCAACCTAGTTGACTATAATCCAAGCTTGGGTGATGTTCCAGGAAATGCCAAAGCTGCTGCCTGGATTAAAGCTTTTTATGAAATCAATGCTTTTTACCCAGTATGGTTAAAACTAATATTTGCACAAGAAAATATATTTTCTGGAAGCACTCCAATTGCGGCGGGGAATGTTCCAGTAACCTCTTCATATACAGATGCTGCAACAACACCTTCATCTACATATGATGGAGTATACAATGCTTTTATGACTACATTCACTTATGATATTAATAAAAGAAGACAGGGTTACGATTACGTAAATCTTAAAATAGAATTTACGGAGATTTAATGTTAAACGTAAGTTCAAATGTATCTTCCTATCTTGGCACAAATAGCGTTCAAATGCTCCCTCATATTTCGGGAGAATGGAACTATAATTTAGTATATCAACCATATGCAACATTTGCTGGCAATGGCAATATGGTTAACGTGTCAGCTACTAATGTACTATCAACCTGGCAAGTAAGTGGAAAAGGAAGCATCCAGTCATCAGGACTTGGCAAAGTTACTACTGTTTTTACAAATCCATCAGCCCTAGAGTTCCTAGTTACACCTACAGCAAATTCGTCTAATCCAACTATTGTTGATATGTCAGATCCAACAAATTTTCAATCTGCTATAACTACTGCAATTAACCTTCCAACAGCTGTAAACAAGTGTTACAAAATAGTATTTCTTGCAAAATCAATTGATAATAATGTAATTAATTTAGTTGCACAGTCAAACAATCAAGGTATACCTTTGACAGGTACAGCATCAAAAACAATAGATAATATAGACTGGCAGGTAGTTGAACTTAAGGTAGGACAAAGAGCGACAGACCCTTCATTTTCATCAATCAACCTGACCCTAGATATTACAAACACAACCTTGAGTTCTTCAAGCTTAGGTTCATCATGGGGAATATTAATTAATCAGATTAGAATTTATGAAATTACTTATTTTGATTATCTTTATGGAAACCTATGGGATACAAATAGTGTGTTCTCTTGGTTCCGACCAGGCGAAAGCTATGTAAGATCTGGAAACTCATCTGTTGCTGATGCTGATGTTTATGCTGAAAGATTACTTAAAAATACAAGCAGTGGCGGGATAATTCCATCAGGCTGGAACACTCAAGCACCATGTAGCCCAGTTGTTTATTCTCCAAGAATTCTTTTTTCAAGCGGACCAAACCCAATATTTAAAAATGGAGCTATAAGCCCATTTTCCCAATATAAGTATTTTGTATCAGAATTGCCATCAGGATCTACATCAATAGGTGCTGCATACGAAGAACTTTTAAGTGTAAACAAATTAGTATTAAAGTTTAATATAAGCCAATCTATACCAGACAATATTACGGTAAAGCTTTATAATTCTGTATCAAATACTACAACATCATTTACTGTTCCAGGCACATCAATATCTAAAGCTGGAGTTTGTGTCCTGTACTGGCAAGGTGCTGGAAATGGAATAAATGGATCAGGCTGGGATGTTACTAAATGGAATTGGACTCCATCGCAAACAACATCTGGCATGCCATTTATTGATGCAAACGGCAATATTTCTATGCATGTGGGCGGGGTCAATGTAAATGGCTACCAAAACATAGATACAATATCTGTAACACAGCTATCATCAACACCCCTAGCAAACTTTACAACACAACTAGCATCTGGCAATATTACACCTGATGCATACTCAGAACTTCACAGAATGCAAGTCATTGAGATATCTCCAAGACTTGAGTTAGATTTGTCATCATTTATTCTTGACTTTGAAGTTAAAAAAGAATTAGATAATCAGGGAACGCCTCTACCAATATCTTCAATATCAGCCAACTCTGGAATTGTTAGTTTCTCAAATATCCCGCTTACTGGAAATAATAATGAACCCCTTTCAGTATTTTCAACAAACGCAAATGCTTTTGTCAGCATGAGATCTGGTAATACAATAACATCTCCGCTTGCAGGATTGCTTGTAAAAAATGTAAAGCTTTATCTTAACTACTATTTCCCAACACAATCAAACACAGTAGTTCCAGCGGGCGTTCATTATGTAGACACATGGGATAACCAAGATATTAAGCAAACAAAAGCAAATACTTTTGATATCATGAAGTTTCTACAAACTTTGCCAGTAAATGACTATGTATCTGAATCACAATCTATTGATAAAGTATTTTCAAGCATTATGGATTTTGCTGGTTTTACAGACTATAACTATGATGAACTCATAACAGCATTAAATGATGCTGGACAAAAAATAACAGTCAGTTATTTCTATGCAGACGCAGCAAATAAAACTGTATATCAAGCATTGCAAGAAGCTTTCCTAGCATATCAAATTGGTGCATTTATTGATGAATATGGAGTCATGAGGTTTAAAAACCTTAATACTATACTTTCAACTACAAGTTCAGTAGCTACCATTGTTGATCAAAATATAATTGTTGATACATATAACGAAAACATCAAAACTAAAGTTGGAAAGATTTTGATGAGATATCGTGGACCACAACAAAAGAGAGCTGTAAATGTTGCCCCGCCAGGAGCCAAGGCAAGTGCTGTAACAAGTATTTTGCAGGTATCGCCAGACATTATTTGGCAACAGGATACAGAAGATTTGGTACCATTTAATTTCTTAAAGCAATCAATGACAAATCTATCTCAAAATTATTATGTAGTTGATCAAGGTTCATTCAATAACATATTCTTGACAACCACCCTTGATCATGCGGGATACTGTTTTATTGAAAATGAAATTATGTCAACTGGCAATATGGAAATTGCTTTGAGCCAGCTTGATTCAAATGGTAATATCACGGGCGTTCCTACATTAATCTATCCATCAAATTCAAATGAATTAAATGCTTTAGTTGGCTCATATTCTAATCAATCAGGACTTGCAACAATTACTCAAACACCAAGTGGTAAGTTCATGGGTGTTCAAAGAGGCTTGTTTGGAACCAAAGCAAGTACTCACAATGTTATGTCAAATGCATCCGATTACACTGCAAAACTTAGTACACTTAGTCTTCCGCTGGGAACAAATTATGCTTCAGCATCTACAACACCAGCCATAACACAAAACATAATTCGTGTACCAACTGGCCCAGGATCAAGAACAATGGTGATGGCGGGAGGAACAACTTTATCAGGATTAGATAACGGATATGCCACATATTCAGCAAAGTTTAGATTCCCACAAATTGCAGAAGATTGCTATGCAGGTTTATTCTTTGGTTTATCAGGACAATCAACATCTTCACAAACATATTTTGTTGAGATCCACGCATCCTTGGTAAGTCCAGTCAAAACAAAGTTTTATTTAAACTTCTATTATATTGATTCAACTGGACAACCAATTTCATTGCTTAATGTTCCAAAAGGCATAGATATTACAGATCTTGTTGAATATGATTTTGCAAACGAACCTATTGACGATTTGTATCAAGCCAATGCTGGCGGTTTTATTAATTTAAAGTTTGTCAGAGCTGGCAATGGTCAAACAGCAATATATGTAAATAAGAACAGGATCTTGCTGGATAGAAGATTCCAAACAAAAAATGCAAAGGGCAATTTTATCTACAGCTCGTACTGGGCAGGTGCAAATTCATCTACAGATGGATCAGCATCAACATTATTTGCTAATAAAAACTTTAGAGGAACAAACTTTGGATTCTTTGCAACCGCAAGTAAGGCAAGTACAACTGTAGACTTGTCAGAAATATATGCAACAGAAACACCTATAGATGAGCCAGTTAATTATTATTTCCAAACAAGACAATTCTTAAACGGTATAGTAGCTGGATACAATATAACTGAAAGATCATTTTTTGTCCAGTCTAGACCACAAATTTATGGTTTAAACTATTATGATATTCAATTAGCCTTAACTCCATCACTTGGGGCGGAAATGTTTAAAGCCTCTTATGTATTCCCATACTATCCAAATAATGATACAAGTGGTCAAAGCCAAGTTGTACATGTAAGAGACAATGCACTTGCTTACTCAGATGTTTATTCAACAGGATTCAGAGCTAAATTTGCAATTGCAAATGCTTCTAACTATTCTGTATACACTAAAACTACTCCAGGCTATACACAATTGGCAGATGCAGAAATTTTGCTATCTTCTCGTGGAGCAGTAGTTCTAACACCTCAACAAACTCTTGAAAGAATTATTAACCCACAACTTGTCAATGAAGTTGTAGAACTTCAATCAGACTGGGTTCAATCAAAAGATTCAGCAGACAGCATTCTCAAAGTTTTAGCATACTCGTCAGATTCGTTCAGCAAAGATATTATTATAAATATATTTGGTGACCCAAGAATTCAAATTGGTGATGTTATTACCTTGAGTTATTATTTAAAGAATCTTTCTAATGTAGTATTCTTTGTTCAAGGCGTAGATCAAGTTTGGTCAAATGGAGGACTAGTAACTACTCTTACTTTAAATCAAATTAGTTACGGTGGAACCAATAGAAATTCTTTGCCTAATTCATATCCTTCATCAACAGCAGCACTGGCAAATGCACCTAAAGTAACTGGAGTAACACCAAACACGGGATATGACACGGGTGGAACAACCGTAACAATTACGGGAAGTAATTTTGGAACAGATTCAGTAGCATTCTTTGGTAGCAATCAAGCAACAAGCACAACATATGTAAGCTCAACACAATTAACTGCAGTTACACCACCATCAAGTATTGACGGGGCTGTAGATGTTTCAGTATTAACAAATGGCATAGTGGGCATAGATCCAGCATCAAATAATCCATTTATATATAATGTTCTAAAATATCCAGTAAAATCTGTTACAGGTATATCTGCCTCAGTATCACTATCAGGATCATTTGGCGGTCAGTATCCAGTAGCAATAACTTGGACCCTAGATTCAGTTAATACAAATCAATATAATGCTTACAATCTTATTATTGATGATGGTGTCAGTCCAGTTGAATATGATTCTGTTTCAGATACGGGTTCAACACACACATATACAACAGCTAACACATGGTATGGAGGAACAAGTCTTACAATTACTGTAACACCTCTGTATATAGATCCTACTAGTGGAATAACTTTTAAGGGGACTGCAAATACAGTTACCTACATAGTTTCATCTTCTGGAGTTGTTAATCCACCAGTATATGTAAGTAGAAATACAATTGCAATATCACAATTTGGCGGTTCTGGAACTAGTTATCAAACGTTTTTTAATATTCAAAATGGATCAGGAGCTAATGCTACATATGTATTTTTAGATGGCACGGCGGGATCAAATAGGGTTAATCCAATATCAACAGGAGTAAATTACTTTAGTAATGTTAATAATATAGGCCCAATTAATACTTCAGATACAGGAAATCACACAGTATATTTGTATGGTTACAATACGGGAAGCCAATCAGAAAGCTCTAGCAGCACCTTAGACCCAAATGCTGGAACTCCAGGAATTGTATTTAATCCTTCACAAGAAGTTGGCAAAGGTGTTATAACTAATCCAAATGCAGTAACTACAACACCACAAGCACCTAATTTTACAACTGGTAAAAGAATAACAACATCTTCTGCAGGCGGATCATTAATCGTTACTTCAGTTGCTATAGCTCCAGGTGCAAATTCTGATTCTTTCTATCTATATCTTGATTCTCCAACAGGGGCAGGGGCAAGCAAGATTGCTGGACCTGGCACAAATGGTTTATGGGCAGGAACACAAATTCAATTCCAACTTCCAATTAAATCAAATGATACTGCTTGCCACACACTCTATGCACTAGGACATAATTCAAACTCAAATACAAACGGAACAGTAACTGCTGTTTTAACATATAACCCATCACAAGAAGCAAGTCAAGGTGGTTACTTTACTGGTAACAATGCATCTTGTGCACTGCCAGGAGGAGGCTCAGGATCTCCAACTCCTTCTGCCCCACCTCTACCATCAATTACACCAAGTGTGACTGGTGCAATAGATTTTACTTGGTCAGTTACAAGTTTTTCATACGATACATACTATGTAACCTATACAGATGGTACTACAACAATTACAGACACAATAAGTCAGACTGGCCCAAATTGGGTTTCTGCAAAAGATGGAACAACAATTTCTACAGATGGATTATATTTCTATGATTCAAGATATGAACAATCATTTGCCCCAAGTACAAATGTTACATTTACTGTATACGGATCAAAAGCTGGACAAAATGGTACAAAAGCAACTGCTTCTGGAAAAACCCCAGTGGTAGCAATTAGCTTGCCATATGCACCTTTAATCTTTGTAACGAGTAGTGGCAGCACAAAGATATTTAACTGGACAGACGATTACATGCCTACTGGCACATTAGCTTATTACGCTGTTTGGCTTTATTATGCATCAAATGATTTGGGAACACCAGTTACCATAAGCGGAACAGCCCATGGATCAAATACTACAAAATCTGTATATCTTCCATATGCGTCAAGCCCAACAAATCTTTCTGCTTACTATATGCCAGAAAACCCAGCGGGATATCAAATATCAACTACACATGGGTCTCCAATATTGATTGAAGCAAGAGCAATTTTCCAATATAACGGAAACTACTATGCGGGGCCACTGGGAAGCCTTCAATATTAAAATATCCCTTAAAATGCTATAATAGATATAAATGACAACAAAAGAGCCATCAAATAGTTATATATATCCGTTAACCACTGGTCAACGTGGTTCAAAGCTATATATAACCAAAACTGATCCAAGATGGACGGATCCTAAGAAAAAAGCAGTACTTATTGCAAAATACGGTGCTTCAAACATTGTGCTTGTTCCAGAGTATGCTTTATCTCAGGTTCAAGGTGGAAAAACTTTAAGTAGCTTCTTTTTAGAAACTTCCAGCCCTACGTCTAATCTTCAAGATGGCACAGTCACACTATCACCAGTAAGCAATGTTGGACTTAACCCTCCAACAAATCTTAATATAGTTGGTCAACCACAGACTGTTTCAGCATCAAATGGAACATCTCAATTTGTAGTTACTATAAGTTTTGATGATGTCCCAGGGGCTACTGACTATGATGTTCAATTTGTAAGCACAGGGTTGGGTACTTTGCCACAAGCTGTAACAGGACTTACGGCAACAGGATCAGGTAGTACAATTACTGCTACATGGAATTCAATAGCCAACGCAAGTAATTATACTTTATATGCAGAGGCTGTAGGATCTACAACACCTGTATTTTCATCAGCACCAATTGTGGGTACAACAGGAACAATATCTGGACTAACTTCTGGATCATATCAGGTAGTAGTAACTCCATACAACTCATATGGTGTTGCAGGAACAACAGCTTCAACAACAGTTTCAATATAAGGAGAATAAATGTTAAAAGGAACATACATATTTAAGCAGGGCGGTGTAGAGATAGGCCGTTCCGAAAACATTATTACTACCAACGGTAAGTCAACCATTATTCAGTATTTAGCTAACTCTTCATATGATTGGGCTTCAACAATTGCTGTTGGAGCAATCCCAACAACCGCCACAGTTAATGATATTACAATGAAATATGAAGTTGCAAGAACACCAGTAACACTTAAATCTTATGTCATTGGCTCTCCAAATCTAATTATAGTTAAAGGTACATTAGCATCAACACTTGCAGCAAACATATATGAAATTGGCGTATTCCCTTACAACACAGGGCAGGTATTTGGAACAAGAGATCAATTAATTATTGATGATTTTAGTAATCTAACAAACTGGACGGGAACCTATACAAGCAATTCATATGCTGCACAAAGCCCATACTCCCCTAGAATTGGATTAAATAGCATTGTTATTCCAGCAAATACAACCGTAACTAATTCCTTGGCTTCAGTTAACCTTGCACAATATAGCACAATAGATACGCTTGATATTCTTGTAAATGTTACAAGCGGTCAATCTGGAACATTAAATGTAGTTTTTACAGATGTAAATGGACTTACAGCTACAGTTCCTTACACCTTTAATGGTTCTGGATATCAAGTTTTATCAAATGTATTTCCATCAAGCATATTTGCTTTGTCCGCTATTTCTTCTATTGCAATAACAACTGTGGGATCAAATTCCAGTATTACAGTAGACGCACTTAGAGTTTCAGTAAATGCAGAGGTTGCAGCAAGTACAGGACTTATTAGCAGATCTGTTTTGACAACACCTATTGCCAAGATTTACGGTATCCCACTAGATATTGAATACTACGTACAACTAAGTTAGGAGGTATAAATGCAACAGAAAACTGTAACTCTAGCCCCTGGAGTTTCTGGTGTAATTTTAGTCAGAGCAAAAAAAGTTGACGCATCTGGCAATATTACCTATTCTGATTATGCTTCCTATAACTATTCATCAACTGGTCTTTCACCAAGTGGCGGGAATACATTAAGCACAAATACTAATGGAGATGTTGTTCTTGCTGGTGGTTCAATATATGCAGGTTCATTCCCAAATACAGCTACAGGAGCTTTTGATCCAAAAACATCAACAACAACTGGGTCGGGAGTAATATTAAATCAGTACGGACTATCTGGATACGCATCTGGAACAAGAGAGTTTTATATAGATTCAAGAACAGGTAATGCTTATTTTTCAGGAACTATTCAAGCTACAATAATTGAAAGTAATGGTTATACAGGACCAATAGATGGATTGTCTTATTCATCAAGTGGTATGGCTATTAATTTAAATACAGGAACATTTACTTCAAAGAATTTTAGAATACAGTCAGATGGTAGTGCATATTTTGCAGGCAATGTGTCTGGTGCAATATGGAGTAATACTCAAACAGTAGCACAATATATTGGATCTGTTTCACAGGCAGCAGCAAATGGTAAAAATACAATCACATATGGCTCCACATCAGGAACTGGAACAAACGGCGTAGCAGTTAGTGCAAGCTCAGGTTTTGCACCAGATGGCAACGTATATTATTCATTTCCTTCAACAGTAACTTACTCTGGAACAAATCAACAAATAGGAGATACATTTTTCTCCTATAATTCATCAGGCAACATTATTGCACAGTATACTGCAACAAGTTCATCATCTTGGCAATCTACGCAAATAACAAGCCAGGTTATTTCATCTCTTGATGTAGGTAAATTAACGGCAGGCACAATTAGTGCAGCAATTAGCATGACCTCAGCAACAATTTCTGGAGGAACAATAATTGGCGGACTAATAGAAACAGTGGCAGGATCAACACAAAAAGTTCAAATAGTTGGTTCATCAACAAATGCAATTCAATTTACAAATTCAACAGGTGGCGTTGTAACAAATATTTCACCGTTAGTTGTCTCTGGAACAACATATGGAACTATTATAAATGCAGGCTCTTATCCAGATACTACATTTGCTAATTCAGATGCAAATATTTATGTTATTAGTGGTGAAGTAAGAATGAATAGTGGTTCTTCAAATGGATCAAATTCGTATATTACTGTAAATGGATTGGGTGCCTCAATAAGTGCAGGATCTGGAAGAATTGCTATGTCAACTTCAGCTCCTTCAACAACACCCAATTCAATACTTTTAGGTGGTGCACAATATCCGTTTGCAAACAGTATTTATTCAGTTGGTTTTACAGTATCTCCTGACCCAGGTGGCACACCGTCTGGTGGAAGTCCAGGTTCTCTATGGCTATACTATTAGGATAAAATATGAAATTTTGGGTTAATGACGGCGGAACCGCTTATAATGTTAAAAAAATATTTGTTAATGTAAATGGAACTGTTCAATCAATAAAAAAAGGTTTTGTAAATGCTGGCGGAACTGTATATCAATTTTTTACATCTTTAAATGCTTATAATTTTAATTTTGGCAACACCCTTTATATAGGAACCAACGGTTACGTCTCCCTAGATCAAGGAAACAATGCAACAAGCATAACTTCAACTGTTGGGCGGGTGCTGGGAGTATTCCCACAAGATTTAGTTCAAGATTATTTAAGTTATGCAGCAGGAACATCTTATTGGTATGTTTTATGGCAAGGTCACAGGTATACTGGTAGTACAGGAACTGCAGAAATTAAACTTGAAATGTGGTTTCCTAATGGATCAAATTATATTTATGTAAACTATACATTACCATCTACACTTACACCAACAAATAAACCAGGTATTTATAATAACGGCTCTGCAATTGCATCATATTCTGGTTCTTTGTCAAGCGGAAATCAACTTATAATTTATTCAACATCTACAGCTCCAACAGAAAGTTCATTTTATTTTACTCCAAAAGGTAATAGTTGGGGCGGTTGGATAACGTTATCAGGCAGCTCTGGAATTACTGGTGGTTCAGTAGATGATGGATATTATACAATGCCCACATTTCAATCATATTCTCCATCAGCACCTACAAGCGTAACAAATTCAAGTGTAGCAAATACAACAGCTACAGTATCTTGGTCAGCACCAACTGATAACGGCGGTTCTCAAATAGTAAGTTATGATTATTCACTTAACTATGGATCAACTTGGACTTCATCTGGTTTCACTGGATCAACACCAAACACATCTGTAAATTTGACGGGATTGTCTGGAGGAACCTCATATACCGTTTATGTAAGAGCAAATAATTATGGCGGTTCAACAGGAACAAATTATGGATCAACTAGCTTTACAACAACATCTGCTCCAGGTGCTTTTACATATTATATAAGTGATAGCACACCAACTCCATATTGGCCTTCAGGTTCTGGTATAACTATATCTGGACGTTTTGGTGGAAACAATATATTAAGAGTAACATGGAATGCTGCAGTATATGCATCATCTTATGCAGATAGTGTATCTGGAGTAGCATCAGGAACATATAATGTTGGAAACAATACTTCAGATACTTGGGGATACAGTTCTTCTGGAAATGAATATGCAACAGTTACTGCATATAATACAAATTGTCAATTTACAATAAGTTGGACAGCATCATCAAATGCAACAAGTTATTACTATGCTTATCAAATAAATGGATCAACATATAGCGGTACTACTACAGGTACGGCTGTAGTAATAAGTGCTTCAAGTGGCCAAACAATAAATATGCTTGGTGTTTCAGCATGGACAGGAGCTAATGCGACTGGAACAGGAACAGCAGGAACAGCAGGGTCAAGTTCAGTTACTGTTTCCTCAACCAGTACTTCATCTTCTGCAGGCCCAACCTATATCACATACGTTGCTGCTGGAGTAGCGCCATCAGCACCTTCAGTTAGTGGTGATAATAGTATCACTCCTCATGGCGGACATTTCTATTGGAGTTCAACAGGAACAGCTCCTATTGGTTACGTATTTTCAATTTACTCACCATCTGGAAGTACAGTATACTCTACTTATGGAAGCACTTCTTCTGCAACAAGCTTTGCCGTTGGAACTGGATACTACACAACTGCAGGAAACTATACAATTTATATTTATGCCTCAAATGCCTACGGAACATCATCAACAACAGTATTTAGTCAATATATGTCATAGTGAAAGGAATTATAAATGTTAATTGAATTAACTAATGAAGAGAAAATTGATTTAATTAATCATAAAATTAATTTTTGGCAAGGTCTTATTGACAATGGTGCAAACCTTGTTAAAACACTTACAGAAGCAGGGGCGGAAGCTGAAGAAAAATTATCTCAAGCATTACAAGATATTGAAGATCGCAAAGCTAAAATAGCCATGTTGAACCAAGAATTGCAGGGCTTGACTAATTAACCTTGTGAATGCTATAATAAGAAAGGAGGAAATATGTCAATAGAACTAACAAATGAAGAAAAGATTTCAATAATCAATTCTCACAAGAAAAATCTATCTTTAAATCAGTATAACGTACAACTTAACATTAAAGAAGAAAATAGTAAAGCTAACCCAGATCAGAATATACTTTCTAATCTAAACAATCAGTTAGCAGACCTAGATAAGCAAAATGCTGCACTTGATGCAGAAATTGCTTCACTTCCTGCCACACCTACAGCATAATAGAACGGAACATTATGGAAAAAGCGGAATTAATAATTACCGCTCTTCAGCAACGAATTTCCCAAATGGCGGGGGATCATGCAATTGAAATTGCTATGCTAAGAGCAGAATTAACAGATCTAACAAACCAATTAAATGAAATTCAAAACAAAGAGAAAGCTAAAGATGAATATTCTCAAGAGATTGCAAACAAAATCTCCCCAGAAAATCTATAACCCTATTGTACCAAGTGGGCTAATTGCTCATACTGACAAAGGTTATTTTTATATTAAGGGTGAAAAGAAGTTTAGATTTATATCTGAAAGAGCCATGCATACTTGGTCCCTGCCCATAATTAAAACTAATGATAATATGTTAAACAAGTTAGTTACAGCAGGAACATTGGGATTTCGTGATGGGACTTTGGTTCAAGACATATCAGATGGTAAAATGTATCTTATAAGCGATTCAAAACGTCGTCACATTTTAGACCCAGATGTGCTAGAATGGATGAATACAGAAGTTATTAAGGCGGGGCAAAAAGAGATTCTTGTCCATACAGAAGGAGAACCGTTAGATGTCAATTCCTCTAGATAATTCAATTATTGATTTTGGTACCATTACCAATATCGTTAATACCCTAAGTACCCACGAAGATGTATTCACAGCTTTTGAGCAACAGGTTTTGCTGCAGGCTACAGATACATCAACAGGAAGCAATAACACATCAACACCTTTAAGCGTAACTTCAGTACAAATGGCTTCAGTAAAATATGGTGCAGTTGTGGGTAACAACAATGTGCCTTTTGGAGTAACATTCAGTGCTCCTCCAGTTGTCATAGCAACTGTTGAATACAACAATGCCTCATCTTCATTGGTTGCACAAGTTGTAACCTCAAATGGATCATCTAGCACGGCATCTGCAAGCACCTATGATGGTGCAAGTATCAACATTATTGATACGGCGGGTAAAGTAAAGAATGGAACATCAGTAATTCTACATGTCCTTGCGATTGGACAACGCTAAATAAATGTATGAACCTATCAAGTTTTGGACAAAACGAGATAGAAGAATCAGCAAAGAAGGATATGTTTTAGTCAAAGTACCAGAACATCCTAAAAATTTTAAAGGCTGGTATTATGAGCACCGCCTTATAATAGAAAAACAATTAAATAGACTTATTGAAGATTGGGAAACAATCCATCATATCAATGAAGACAAAACAGATAATAGATTAATTAATCTATTTTTATGTTCAAGATTAGAACATAATAAAGCCCACGTTGCTTGACAAAAACTAATACCATACGCTACAATTAACTAAACCTAGAAAAAGGATTATATGACTAATGATATAAAGTGGATGATGGTGTCGGATATTCATTTTCCCCGCCATGATCCAAGAAAAGTAGAACTATTCATGAAGGTTCTAAAATGGTACAAGCCTGATGCAGTAGATCTACTTGGTGATATTGATGATGCAGATTCAACTTCACGTTGGGCTGCTGAATATCCCGCAGAGTTTTCTATCCCCGTATCTGACGGTGGAGTAACAGGAACAAGAGATTTCCTTGCAGAAGTTCGCAAGACTGCAGGGGCGGAAGCTGACATTCACTTCCATGATGGTAATCACGGCTGGACAAGACATGGTGATTATCTTGCAAAGAAAGCTCCAGCATTTCTAGAATTCATTACGCCTGATTCACTCTATGAATATAAAAAGCATGGCATTAACTGGCACGAATATAACGAGCCACCCGTTAAACGCTTTGGTGATATGTATGGTCATCATGGCGAGTCCATTTCCAAGAACGCAGGAGAATCAGTACGTAATGACGTTAACAACTGGGGAGTATCCCTAGTTCGTGGACATTCCCACCGTATGGGAGCCTATTATCAGACATACAATATCACGGGACAAGAGTTGCGTGGATATGAGATTGGGCATCTTTGTGATGAGGATAAGATGGATTATTCCATCCAAAAGAATTGGCAGGCGGGATTTGCAGTGGCACATGTTGTCAATGATTATCCACATATGCAGCTAATTCAAATTACACGGGATTATACCTGTGTTGTAGACGGTAAAATTTTTACCGCATAACCTATAAGGAGAAATAAATGAACGCAAAGACAAAGGCTCTTTTTGAGCACTATGTTATCTCAACAATCGTTGCAGCAGTAGCAATCTGGCAGGGTGGTAACCATCACCTTAAGCAAGTTGCATGGGCAGCAGTAGTTGGTGTATTTGGTCCAGTATTGAAGAGTGCATATGAGCATGTTTCAAAGGCATCATCAACACCAGCAACAAAGTAAGTAATAGATATATAACTTAATAATGCTAAATTGCAAAAAGTGTGCAGGACGGGTATTTGTTGACAGGATTTATTCCCAAAATCTAAGAGTTGAATTGTTCTGCATACTATGTGGGAAAAGATGGATGGTCAAGAGAGATAATAGGTTCGGAGCATGGGTAGCAAGACTGGAAGAAATGCTGCAACACGGTTACGGTATTTCTATCTAAACGATAAGTTGCATAAAGTTTTGCGTCGCTCAAGAGCAGAGGACCTAGTTGTCGCTTGGGACTACCAATTGGGCAAGCGTGTTGCTTATAGCTTGGCAGATGTCAATAAAAATAAGCAACATGCTTACTCCATCAAAGAAGTTGTTCAAATAATTGGTAAGCATGAAGATACCATTAAATGGCATCTATACAGAGGAGATTTAAAATTTCCGCAAAGAGTTTATTCTCTTAACGGTAACAAGACTCCAGGAAAATATTTTTGGAGTGAAGACGATATAAGAGAAATGCATGATTTTTTTAAGACGGTACATAGAGGCAGACCTAGAAATGATGGTGGGATTACGCCAGGAAATATGCCAAGTAGAGCGGAGATTGAAGCTATAATGAAACAAGAAAACATTTTGTATGTAAAGAATAGCGATGGAGAATTTGTTCCAGTCTGGAAACAACCTGAATGGTAAATGATAAACAAAATAGAAAAGCATCTCATGTCTTAAATCAGGCATTGCGTGTGTTGGAATTCACAATGGACTTGGCTGTACAAAAGCAGGACATTGATGCTATGATAGGGATATCAGACAGGCTTATGGTTTTATATCAGCACCTATCAGAAGGCAGTATTAAAAAGTTTAAGCCAGGTTTTGCATTAGTTGAAAAGGAAGAATTAGATGAACAGTCAGACGAGCATTAAGGTTGAATTACAATTCACCAAGAATTTAGGTAATTATGAAAGCCTAAGAATTGGTATTGGTATTGAAGATTTTAAACGTCAAGGCGAATCAACTGATGATGCAACAGATAGAGTTTATGCTTTTGTTGAAAAAAAGCTAATGGAAAAAGTTCATGAGATTGAAGAAGAGCTAAAGGGTAAGAAATGACCAAAGATGAAGCAAAGCTGGCTTACGGCTTAGTTTCACTTTATTGCTCCCTATACAAAGAGCATTACAAGAAGCCCCCAGTTGTAAACAAGTATCGTGAAAAGTGGGCGATGCAAGATGTTATTGATAGTGTGGGTTACGATAGAGCTAAGGTCCTGCTAGAATACTATTTTAAGATTAGTAAAAGCGGTCATCCACTTACTTGGTTTTTTTACAACTTTGAAAAGCTAGATATTACTTTGCAACAAGCAGAAGAAGACAAGTCCCGCAGGGAATTAATTAGATCTAGAACCAGAGAAATGGTTCAGGAAAGGGACAATGAACACTGAGTCCGCCGTTATCACGGCAGTATGTACCAATAAAGATATTGCTACAGTACTTGCTGAAAATATTGATGAAGTATTTACTTCACATAGAGATGTGTGGGAAGGTTTAAAGTCTTATTATTTAAAGTTTAAAGCAGTTCCAGATGTTTCTGTCCTTACAGAAAAGTTTAAAGATTTTGAACCTGCAAAGGTTAAGGGAGAAACTGCTTATTACCTTAATGAATTAAAGAATGAATATCTTGCAAGCAGAATCCGCAACTTACTTTTAAGTTCAGGTGCTTCACTAAAGACAGAAGCATCCGCTAGAGTTATTCAGCAAATGCAAGCTGAGCTTAACACTCTTGGAAAACTTACTGCAAATGTGCGAGATGTTGACCTAACAGATTTTAAACTAGCAGAGCAACACTTTGAAGCAGTTAAAAATCGTTCAGATGCAATGGGCGGTAGCCCAGGAATTATGACAGGCTTCAAGGCTATTGACTATGCATACCCCACAGGAATGGCTCCAGGACACCTTATCGTCATGATTGGTTGGCCAGGTAGGGGTAAGACTTGGTTCTCCTCTTATTTGGCTTGTAAGGCATGGGAACAGGGCTTTAAACCAATGATCATATCCCTTGAAATGACCCCAGAGAATATGCGTGACCGTATCTATACAATGATGGGGTCGGGATTGTTTAAGGCTTCAGACTTTTCTAGAGGTAATATTGACATAGATGCATTTGATGAATGGGGAACTAAAAAGTTTGCCAATAAGAATCAATTTATCCTAGTATCAAATGAAGGCACAGGTCAAGTTACACCGAATACGGTGCAAGCAAAAATTGACCAGCATAAGCCTGATATTGTTATTCTTGATTATCACCAATTGTTTAATGATTCATCAGGTGCTAAATCAGAAGTAGAACGCAACCGTAATATTTCTCGTGACTTTAAGTTGTTAGCAGTTCGCAATAATATTCCTATCATTGACATTACTGCTGCAACTATGGATGATGTATCAGATCAAGATGAACCACCATTGTTGTCACAAGTTGCATGGTCTAAAGCAATTGAGTATGATGCTGATATGGCTATCGCAGTGCATAAGCAACCTGATACAAATGTTATGGAGATTGTAAGTCGCAAGAACCGCCATGGTACAGAGTTCGGATTCTATTTGGATTGGGACCTTAACCGTGGAGTTATTAACGAGCTGTATGATAAGGGCATAGCGTAATTTATGTAATCAATCTTTAACTTGATATAATTATCAGGAAAGATTGGTGATCATGTACCCACGCAAAATACATGACTTTTGGATGAGCGGAACCATCAAAGATGATTCCAAATTCCAAAGCTCAAGGGAGAACTATGAAAGACTTTTGGTCCAGCAGATGCGAGACAAAGGTTATGTTCCTGTCCTTGACATGCAACCACAATTTAATGTAAAATATAACGAGAGTAAGGACCACTATTCTTTCAACCTTGTAATGTACGGTATTTACATTGGTAAAGCCAAAGCATTAAAGTACGAAGGGTTCTCTGGTCAGAGTTTAATACCTAAAGGATAACAAATGTCGGATGCATACACTAAAGCGGACCTCCGCTCTATTTTGCAATCCTGCGGAATTGAAATCATTTCTCAAACTGGTACAGATTTTCTTTGCTTATGTCCATTTCATCATAACACTGATTCTCCAGCCTTTGCTGTAAGTTATTCAAAGGGTTTATATATTTGTTACAATCAGAACTGTAACTCGGCGGGAACCGTACTAGACCTTGTTAAAACATTAACCAATCGCAATGACTTTGAAGCCATGAGATTTATCTCGGCAAACAAGCTTTCACCAGCAGAAATACTTGAAGAAGAACTTAAAGACCTGCTAGATGATAAGCCAGAGTTTATAGAATTTCCACAGGCTACGTTAGATAAACTTAATACTAACTTGGAACAAAATCCAAAAGCACAAGAGTATTTTCTTTCAAGAAAGATTACACAAGAAGCTGGTCGTTATTTTAATCTAGGTTACTCAGATACTCAGAATATGGTTACAGTACCGTTACATTCTCCTGATGGGTTGCCTGTAGGTATTATTGGAAGATCAATTGAAGGCAAAGCATTTAAGAATAGCCCCAACCTTCCACGTAATAAAACCATGTTTAATATACATAGAGCCAAACGACAGGGTGGCATTATTATTGTTGTTGAGTCTAGTTTTGATGCAATTCGTTTATGGCAAGCTGGTTATCCAAATGCCGTAGCAACCCTAGGCGGAAGCATATCAGATACTAACATTCAGTTGTTAAATAAATATTCATCCACAATCATTATTATGACAGACAATGATTCTGCTGGGCGGGCGTTGGGAAATACAATCGCTAATAAATTAAGGAATAAAAATATTCTATGGGCAAGATATGACCATGGCACAATGTATCCGCACATGGCAAAAGATGTGGGCGATCTCACAGATGAAGAAATAAAATTGTGTATAAAGAATGCAATTCCGCACTTTGAGTACGCAAATATATGATATACTGAAGGCACAGGGCATTTTATAGCCCCTTACACTAAGGAGAAATAATATGGGAATCGTAACAGGTTTGTCAGCAATGACAAAGCAAATGGAAAACAAGGCATCATCAGGTGATGCACAAAAAGGAAGATGGCTACAACTCAAAGATGGCCAATCACTTAAAATCCGCTTCATGCAAGAAATTGATCCAGACTCAAAGAACTATGTTCAAGAAGCTGGTCTTGCTTTCATTGCAGTAGAGCATACAAATCCAAAGGATTACAAGCGTAAGGCACTTTGCACAATTGAAGATCAAGGTCGTTGCTTTGGTTGTGAACAACATCGTCGTGACCCCAAGGCGGGTTGGAAGGGACGTTCACGCTTTTACGCTAACGTTCTTGTTGATGATGGTGCAGAAGAGCCATACATCGCAATCTTTTCTCAGGGGGCAGGTCCAAAATCTGCAACCCCAGAGATTATCAACTATGCAGGCGAGACAGGCAGTATTTCCAACTTGACTTGGAAGTTAAAGCGTACTGGCACTGCAACTGATACTAACTACTCAATTATTCCACTTCCAACTGCGGATGTTCCGCCAGTTGATTTGGAAAAGTATGAATTGTTTGACCTTCAAAAGTCAGCAGTTCGTGATGTTCCTTACGAGGAGCAAGAGAACTTCTACCTAGGAATCACTTCAGATTCTTCAGATGAGTCTTTGCAATCAACATCATCAGCAGTTGAGTGGTAAGTATTAAATAATGAAATTTGCCCACCTTCACGTTCATTCGCATTATTCGCTTATGGATGGCCTCAACACGCCTCATGAGCTGCTTGAAGCTGCAAAGAAGGCTGGGCAAAATTCGTTAGCGATTACAGATCACGGCACGTTATCATCTCATAGAGATATGCAGATTGCTGCCAAAGAGTTAGGTATGAAGCCAATACTAGGTCTTGAAGCCTATATTTCAGCAACAGACCGCTTTGACAAACGTGCCGTATCTAAGCGTGAAGATAACACTTCACTTTACAACCACATTATCTTATTAGCTAAAGATGATTTAGGGCTAAAGAACTTGCAAAAGCTTTCACAGATTGCTTGGACAGAAGGATACTATCACAAGCCACGCATTGATATTGATGCACTTTGGGAATTTGGTGACGGTATAATTGTAGTATCTGGTTGTATGAATGGACTTATCTCTAAAGCTATTGAGCGTGGGGATAATGATAAGGCAAGAGAATATGTCAAGATGTTTAAGAATCGTTTTGGCAAAGACTTTTATATTGAAGTTCAAGCACATAACCCAGACAGTTTAAACTCTGCCCTTCTTGCATTGGCAGATGAATTTGGGGTGAAGCCAGTTGCTACAGGAGACTGTCATTTTGCAAAGAAAGAGGAGAGGGATTTGGAAGAACTCCTCCTTATCCTCTCAACAAAGCCTACCGAAAACAAAGAAGCAGACTATGCAAGCAGTCGTAAATTCAGTAATATTATTGATCGCTTTGATTATATTTATCCCAATCGCCCTATTAGTTTCGCTGACATTAACGTTTATATTCAATCCTATGATGAAATTCGTATGGATTTTGAAAAAGCGGGCATCACAAGAACAGACATATACGAATCATCAGTAGAAATTGCAGACAAGATTGAGTCTTATGACTTCCACGAAAACCTTGATTTGCTACCAGTACCAAAAAAGAATGCATTAAAAACACTAAAAGAAATGTGCGACAAGTCTCTAGTAGAAAAGGGATTAGACAATGAGACATACAGAGAAAGACTCCAAGAAGAGCTTCAAGTCATCGCTGACAAAAATTTTGCTAGTTACTTCCTTGTTGTTGGCGATATGGTGGGCTGGGCGAAAGACAATCAAATCATGGTTGGACCAGGCAGAGGATCCGCTGCAGGATCTCTAGTTTGTTATTTGTTGGGTATTACTGACGTAGACCCAATTAAGTTTGACCTTTTGTTCTTCCGCTTTATTAATCCAGAGCGTAATGACTTTCCAGATATTGATACAGACTTTATGGACCGCCGTCGTGGTGAAGTAAAAGAGTATCTACGTAAAAAGTTTAAGCATGTTGCTTCTATTTCTACTTACCAATACTTTAAAGATAAGGGTGTTGTGCGGGACGTGGCAAGAGCATTCCTAGTACCACTTGGAGAAGTTAATAAAGCATTAAAGGGTGTTGAGACATTTGAAGAGTATGAGTCAAGCCCAAGCACTGAAGAGTTTAGAAAAAAGTATCCTGAAGTAACTAAATATGCTTCTATGCTTCGTGGTAAGATTCGTGGCAATGGTATGCATGCCGCTGGTGTTGTAGTTGCAAAAGATGATATTAGCAAGTATGTTCCTATTGAAACACGCAAGGATCCAAATGAATCAGTTTCTGGACGTATCCCAGTTGTGGCATATGACATGGAGCAAACAGCAGATTTGGGTTTGATTAAGCTTGACGTGCTGGGACTTAAAACTTTGTCTGTTATTGATGATGCAATTAAGACAATCCAGCACATAAGTAAGAAGACAATCAATCTTAAAGAAATTCCACTTGATGACCCCAAGGTATTTGAAATGCTTTCAGGTGGTTTTACTAAGGGAGTGTTTCAAGCTGAAGCAACTCCTTACACCAACCTTCTTATGAAAATGGGTGTCAGTACATTTGAAGACCTTGCAGCATCAAACGCATTGGTACGTCCAGGTGCTATGAATACTGTAGGTGGAAGTTATATTCGCCGTAAAAAGGGTGAAGAGATGATTACCTACGCTCATCCAATTATGCATGAGTTTACAGAGCGTACATATGGTGTTATTATTTATCAGGAACAAGTTATGCAAGCTTGCGTTTACCTTGGTGGTATGTCGTGGGCGGATGCTGATAAAGTCCGTAAGATTATTGGAAAGAAGAAAGATGCAAGTGAATTTGATGCGTACAAAGACCAATTTATCACAGGTGCTTTACAACATATTACTGTTGAGGATGCCACAAAGCTATGGCATGATTTTGAAGCTCACGCTGGCTATTCGTTCAACCGCTCTCACGCTATTGCTTATTCTATGCTCAGTTATTACACTGCTTGGCTTAAGTATTATTACCCTCTTGAGTTTATGTTTGCCGTTCTTAAAAATGAAAAGGATAAAGACGCACGTACTGACTACCTGCTTGAAGCTAAGCGATTGGGAATCAAAGTATTGCTACCTCACATTAATGAATCTGAATTAGATTTTAGTATTCAAGGTAACTCAATCCGATTTGGATTGTCTAACATCAAGTATATTTCAGATAATATTGGAAGCAAGATAACTGCTTTGCGACCATTTAAAAATTATGCTGACTTTACAGAAAAGGCGGGAATCAAGGGTAGTGGTATTAACTCCAGAGCTATTGATTCATTAAATCAGATTGGTGCAGCAGCATTCCCAGATAACCCACGTAGCGGTAACGAGAATGAAAACCTATACGAATACCTTGGAGTACCTAAGTTTGATACAGGTAAGCTAAGCCCTAAGATTAAAGCACAAGTTAACCCATTACAGGACTTCCTAGAAGAAGGATGCTTTGTCCTACTAGCAATGGTTAAGTCTATTAAGAAAGGTCCTACATGGGCACGTGTAGAGCTTGTAGACGATACAGGATCAATTGGTATCTTCCATGAGGTAAACACAAAGATTGAACCAGGCATGATGTACTTCTTTTTGGTAGGAGATAACCGTATTCACAAGTATGTAACAATTGACGATGTTGTTAATAAAACAGATGAGCCATTTGTTCAATGGTTATACAAAGATAAACTTAAGATTGATAATGGCAAAATGCTTGTACTTGATTTTACACATTACAAGACTAAGGCAAATAAGATGATGGCTCATATTATTTTGTCTGATGCAGACAAGAATTTAGAGCGAGTAATTGCTTTCCCTAAACTCTATAGCAAAGCCTTAGGAAAGATGCAACCAGGAAAGATTTGTGACCCAGCCATTTCTAAAATGGATGACGGAACTTTATTTGTAAAGGAGGTGAGCTAATGACTGAAGAAACACCAACCAGCTTGGAAAATGTAAACATAAGTATTGAACAAATTCTCGCAGCGGTTTTGGCAAAGGTCGGATCAGTTGAAATGACTTTGCAAGAATTATTGTCAGATTATTCAAACAAGAATATTGCTGTTAATCAAAACCCAGAAACTCAAAATATTATTTTTGAGTTGGCAGATATGCCAGAAGCACCACAAACAGAAACCGAATAAATAGTGTATAATATAAGTATATGGCTCAGTCCTACATACTTAAAGGTACGGAGAACGAGTTCCTGCTAGTAGTCAGAGCAGAGGACGAAAAGGCAATCTATAACATAATAGATTTTTTAGCGACCAGCCGTAATGAACAGATTAAAGAGTTGGCAATAGAGTTAGAAAAGAGTATGCATGATAACGGAAGAGATTCTGGCAAAGCTGGATCCAAAAACAAGAGCAAGACTTCAATTAGCAACAACAGTAAGCGTAGAAAAGCAAAAGACACCTAGTATTGGTTTAACCATGGGATTAAAAGGCGGCCTTGGATTTGGTCGTCAAGTTCTTATCTGGGGCAATAAGTCTGCAGGTAAATCATCATTTTGTTTACAAATGATTGGTCAAGCACAGAAAGAAGGCAAGACTTGTGCTTGGATTGATGCAGAAGCATCTTATGACCCAGTTTGGGCTGCACGTCTGGGAGTTGATTCAGAGAAGCTAATCTATTCATCTGCAAAATCTATTAATGACATGGTAGATGTTGCACAGCAACTTATGGAGGCGGGAGTAGATATTATTGTTGTAGATTCTATTTCAGCATTACTGCCAGCAATTTATTTTGAGAAAGATAGCTCTGATTTAAAGAAGTTGGAAGACACCAAGCAGATTGGTGCAGAAGCAAAGGATATGACACATGCAGTCAAAATGCTTAACTATGCCAATAAGAATACATTACTCGTGCTTATTTCTCAACAGAGAAATCAATTCGGTAGCATGCATGCATCGCATATCCCTACAGGCGGAATGGCAGTTAAGTTTTTTAGCAGTACCGTCATTAAGCTCTGGGCATCGGAAGCTGATGCAAATGCTATTAAGTCTGGAGTCCAAGTTGGCGACAAGATTATTGAACAAAAAGTTGGAAGACCAGTCAATTGGATTATTGACTACAACAAAACAGGGCCAATGGGTCTATCAGGCCAATACGATTTTTATTTTCAAGGTGATAAAGTTGGAGTTGATGCTGTCGGGGAGGTCCTAGACACTGCAGAGATGATGGGTATTGTACAAAAAGGCGGAGCTTGGTACACTGTAAATGAAGAACGTTTTCAAGGTCGTGCTAAGGCTGTTGAATATTTGCGAGAAAACCCAGATGTTGCAGAAAAGATTAAGGGTGAAATATATGACAAGTCTTGAAAACTTTCTTAAGGGAAGCAAAAAGGTTGAGCCTTCTTTACAATCAATGGAGCCAGCAAGTGGTTCATTTGCTTGTCAAAATAAAGAATGTGGCGAAGTTGTATATGAAGGATATATTGATAGAGCACACAATAAATTAAAGTGGGTTTGCAGCCAAGGTCATGATTCAGCGGTAACAATTTAATGTCAGAGCGAGGAGAAATAAAGCGTGATGGTGCAAAAGCTCAAAAGAATTCTGGTAGAGGCGTATATCAAAAGGGTGATAGCCAATGGCATGATTTCGTGGTTGATTATAAGGAGTATAGTAAATCCATCTCCATTTCAAAAGAAATTTGGGCGAAAATTTGTACGGATACTTTTAAGGTTAGCAGGGACAAGTATCCTGTACTTAAATTGATCTTGGGCGGGGAAGGTCAAAAAACTAGACTTGCAGTAATTGAGTGGGCATTGTTTGAACAAATGGTAGAGTGTTGGGAGACACGAAATGATCAATGAAACTAATGTAGATGAATTTAGAATTTGGTTTGAAAACGGAATAAAGCGTGGATGGATTACAGACATGTTCTGTGCTACACATGACGGAGTTCCATCTATTACAGAGGAAGAAGAACAAGAGTGGGAAGAAGGCGGAGACCCTTGCCAGTTCTGCGTTAGGATTCTTGAATGACAGAAAAACCAGTTATTGAATTAATCAGCGAACTTACAGAGTTCAACGATATGAAAACATACATGAATGATTCAGATCTTGACTATGCACTTGATTTAATTGTAAAGTTAATTGCTAAGCCAGATGTTCCTTCATCAAAAGCTCCTGACCTTATCGTTAAGATGCAGGCTTTGTCTGCCAAGTTTGCCATGATGTCACGCTACTACACCACCTTTGAAAAAGGCGGGGAGAATTCTAAAAAGAAGAACGTGTATTACACGGCTGAAGAAGCCATAAATAGACTCGTAGATGCCCTTAAGTATTCTGCAAGATATGGAGCATAATGGGAAGAGAAATTATTGGAAACTTAAAGTTCCAAAAACAAGATGCGGATGGCTTTGATGTAAATAAGTTTGCCAAGATGATGGAGGAGGCATATTTAGATGTTGAAGGAAAAGACAAATTCACAATCAAGAAAACTTTTAGTCCTAGCACTATTGGTTATGGTCACGGTAACTGTGCTAGATATTGGTTCATTGCTTTTTCTGGTGCTGAGTTTGAAGAGCAGTTTGATGCTATGGCTAGGGCTAACATGGATAACGGTACGGCTGCTCATGACAGGTTACAGAAAGTCATGGCAAAAACGGGAGTTGTTAAAGCAACAGAACTTGAAATTATCCACGATGACCCGCCAATTAGAGGATTTGCAGATGTTATTATTGAATGGAACGAACAAGAAGTAGTTGGTGAAATCAAAACAATTAAAGATGAGCAGTATGCTATAAGAAAAGCAGAAATGAAGCCATCTCCAAATCACTTGCTTCAAATTCTTACTTATATGAAGATAAGAAAAGCTAAGCAGGGATTTTTGTTTTATGAAAATAAAAACGATCAATCTGTTTTGATTATTCCAGTTAATTTAAATGAACGAACAAAAGAAATTATCAACAATGTTTTTGATTGGTTAAGACAAGTTCGTGCTAACTGGGAAGCTGGTACATTACCAGAAAGACCTTTTACTAAATCACAATCAGCATGTAAATATTGTCCTGTCAAGAAGTTTTGCTGGAAAGAAATGGACGAAGGTGAAGTCTTTATTCCTGCAATGGAAGTACCTAAATGATATGTGCATATGAAGATTGCAAGGGTGTGAAAGAGTTTGAACCTAAAACTCATAATCAAAAATACTGTTCAGATGAGTGCTGCCGTATTGCCACAAATCAAAAGCTTAAAGAAGCTTACTATGAGCGTAAGGCAAGGCTAGCGGGAGCCAAAAGAATTTGCAAGACTAAAGGGTGCAGCGTAATTCTTAGCAGATATAATGATGGCAAAATCTGTGATAAATGCATAGGGGCTGAAAAAGAAAAAGAAAGAAAAGCCCTACTAGAAATGGTAAAAATTGTCTCTCGCTAAACTAGTTAAGCCCAAAGCACATAAAGTATTAGGCATAGATGCTAGTACAAATAGCATTGCTTTTTGCTTGATGAATGAAAAGGTTCCTGTAAAATGGGGAGAGATAACATTTGATGGGGCGGACGTTTACGAAAGAATTCTTGATGCCAAGAGAAAGATTAGATCATTTAAAAGAGAGCTTGACACAGACTTTGTTGTTATTGAAGCAGCCATTTCTGTTAAGTCAGTTGCAACGGGAATGAAGATGGCATACGTATTTGGTGCTATAATGGGAGAGTTACTTAGTGATAATGTGGAGGTTGTTGAAGTTCATCCAATAACTTGGCAATCATATTTAGGAAATAAAAATTTCACTAAAGCTGAAAAAGAGGCGATTAAACTTGAGTTCCCAGGAAAATCCGACAACTGGATCAAAGCTAAAATCCGTGAGCGAAGAAAGCAACGGACAATTGACTTTGTGGGAAATTTGGGCATCAAAACTGAGTCCGATAATGTCGCTGATGCAGTGGGAATAGCGTGGTATGCAGTAAATGAAATTATATGATTCTAAAGAGTGGTGCTACAAGAGATATGTAGTAGAAAAGAAAAAGATTGTTGATATGGCTATGGAAGCTAAGTGCTCTCATATGACAATTCAACGTTCGTTAGAAAGATTTGGATTTATTAAAAAGCCTAGAAAGTGGACAAAGTAATGCCTTATTCAGACCCAGCCAATAAACCATGGACTGCAGAAAAGATTAAAGAGATCAATCCCAGCACAGTGCTAGATGTAGGTGCAGGAGCAGGAGTTTACCTAGATATCATTCGTGAACATGTAGGTCATGCCGTAGTTGTAGTAGGTTTGGAAGTTTGGGAACCAAACATTGCAAAGTTTAATTTAGATAAAAGATATGACAAAGTTATAAATGACGATGTTAGAAATGTTGAAAACTTTGATTATGATCTAGTTATCTTTGGTGATGTTCTTGAGCATATGTCAGAAGAAGATGCAGTTAAGCTTTGGAATAAAGTATCCAAGCAGGCGGGTGCAGCAATAATTTCAATCCCAATTATCCACTATCATCAGGATGCACATGAAGGCAACCCATATGAGATTCATGTTGAGGAAGATTGGAATCCAGAAAGAGTTAGAAATGCTTTTAGCCATATTGTTGAGTTAAAAGAATTTGAAGTAACTGGAGTTTATGTCGCAAGGTTTAAAGATGTTGTTAACTCATAAAGTATTTCATCTTAAAGATGCTGTTGAACGAGAACAATACGCTACAAATATAAATAACTATTTACAGAATCATTCTAAAGAATTGGGTATGGATGCTGTAAGAATATCTAATGACGAAGAGCTTAGTAAGTTTATCAAAGATAATCCAGATTTTAATTTAGATCCAAATGGTTATAATCTTGATAATATTCAAGGATGGCGTTATGGAGAAATTGGAGTTTGGGCGAGCAATTTCTTAGCATGGAAAGAGTTCTTGACAACGCAATCTGATTCTGTTATTCTTATGGAAGACGATATATTGTTTGAAGAAGACTTTATACCACTATTAAAAGAGTATATGAGTGAATTGCCTGAGAATTGGGATGCGTTTTTCTTTGCAGTTCCGCCAGGACAATTTCATAAGTACAATTCTGGTTTAGATGTAGGAACAAATATATGCAGGGTTTATCAAGACCATTGGATGCTTTGTTATGTGATTAGCAGAAAAGGTGCAGAGAAAGCTATTCAAACTGTGGCGGGAGGCGTTAGATTGCCTTTAGATTGGTTCTTCTTTAGGCAGAATCATATATTTAATTCATATGCAATTAAGCCACAGACAAGAACAGCAGTATCAGGTTCTCCAACTGAAACAACATTTCAAACACAAAGTAGAAAGATTATGAATCTTGATTCCTAAAATCATTTGGCAAACATATAAAGACCCACGTGGTACTTTGCAGCCATACATGCATGAAGCAATCAATACTTGGATTATGAAGAATCCAGGGTATGAATACAGATACATGGATGATGCTCAGTCCGCACAGTTTATCAAAGAAGAGTATGGCGATGAAGTTCATGACCTTTTCGTTAACCTTCCAGTTGGTGTTATGCGTGGAGATATGTGGCGGTACTTAGTAATCTATAAGTATGGCGGAGTTTATGCAGACCTTGACACACTATGTTTACAGCCTATAGTAAGCTGGATGAAAAATGATAAAAGCTTTATAGTATGTCCAGAACATCAAGATCATTTTTGCCAATGGACATTTGCTGCAGAAGCGGGTCACCCAATACTTAAAGCAGTAGTTGACCTTATGATTTCAAGATTAAAAAATGCAGATTATACAATGCCACATTTTGTACACTATTTGACTGGACCTGCAATGTGGACTTCTGCAATATGTGATTATTTAGGAATTTACAATAATGATCCATACGGTAGAGCTAGTCATCAAGAAGGCGGGGAAGGCCTAACTGTTGACATGGAATCATTTAATGAAACAGACATAGCAAAAGAAAATGGTTTTTACTGCTACGCTGGAGACAAATGGAGAATATTCCACTGGGATGCAGTAAGACATATTTATGGCAGTCAGAATTGGAATCATGGATATGTTAAATGGATTGAAGATGATAAAGTGAAAGGCAGTAGAGATGAATCTTAAACCAGTGTATGGAGATGTAAAAAATTTTAGTTGCGATGATTTATACATGCATGCTACCAGTGCTCCTTCTGGGCATAAAATTTGGACAGCATGCCATGAAATAGCCCAACTTCTTATTGAAAAGAACATTTCATATGGAGATTCTGCCATTTCTCCAAACAGAATTTTTGCCCAATCGGATAGCGTTGAGCAAATTAAAGTTAGAATTGATGATAAGTTAAACAGAGTTAAGAACAACCAAGGATATGCTGGAGACAACGATATTGATGATTTGATTGGTTATTTAATCTTACTTAAAATTGCGGTTGACAAAGACAAGTCGCAGGGAGTATAATTAAGTATGCCAACATATGAGTATAATTGTGTTGAATGTGAAACTTCAACAGATATAACCAGAGGTTTTAATGATGAGGAAGTTCTACCTCCCTGCCCACAATGTGGTTATAAGATGACAAGAGTTTATACCCCAGCAGGGATTCAGTTCAAGGGTTCAGGATTTTACAAGACAGATAACGGATAATATGAAAGAAAACAGACCGTGGGGATTCTTCAGAACAATAGAAGAATCAGATATTTATAAAGTAAAGTATATTTACGTTGATCCAAATCAAAAGTTGTCATACCAAAGCCACACAAAAAGAGCTGAGCATTGGTATATAATTGCTGGCATGGCAAATGTAACAATTGATGATTTCACATTTCCAGTTGGTACAGGAGATACTGTTGATGTTGAAATTGGCCAAAAGCACAGGATTGAAGCGTTGGATAATGCTTTAGAATTTATTGAAATTCAAACTGGAACCTACTTTGGGGAAGATGACATTACACGCTATGAGGATGATTATGGCAGAGAATGAAATTGAATTAGCTGGTCAGTTTGATCAGATGAATAAAGTGGTTGAGGAGTTGCTTAAAGGTAACACCCCCGCACAAATCGCACGTTCTCTAGAGCTTACTCGTGTTCAAGTTGATAATCATATTAAAACTTGGAAAGAATTAGTACAAGACAATAGTGCTATTAAAGCACGTGCAAAAGAAGCTTTGGCGGGAGCAGATGAGCATTACAACATGCTTATCAAAGAAGCTTGGGTAACATTGAATCAAGCAGATGCACAAGACTCTCCAAATGTTAAAGCACAAGTTCTTAAACTTATTGCTGATATTGAAGCTAAACGTATTGACATGTTGAACAAGGCGGGAGTCTTGGAAAATGACGACATGGCATCACAGATCCTAGAATCAGAAAGAAAACAAGAGATACTTATTAGTATATTAAGAGATGTAACTTCAACTTGTGATCATTGCAAGTGGGAAGTATCAAAAAGATTAAGTCAAGTAACTGGACAAGTAGAGGCAGTTGTAATAAGTGACTGATTTTGATGTCTTTTTAGATGCTCTTGAAGGCGATGAGTTTGATGAAAAGCCAGCGTCATTAGAAGAGTTTGTAACAAGCAAAAACTATTTAGGATTGCCACCACTATCTGATTATCAGTATCAGATGATTCGTGCATCAACACAAATTTATAAACAAGAAACCCTTCACAAGCTTTATGGAGAAGTTGAAGGTGAAAAGATTTGGAAGCAAACTTGTTCTGAAGTTATTCTGCAACTAGGTAAGGGTTCTGGAAAAGACTACACATCTACCATTGCTTGTGCATATATGGTGCATTTGCTTTTATGCCTTGCAGATCCTGCCAGATATTATGGCAAGCCACCAGGCGATGCTATTGATATTATTAACATTGCTATCAACGCAATCCAAGCAAACAGGGTATTCTTTAAAGGCTTTAATCAACGTATTGAAAAGTCACCTTGGTTTCAAGGCAAATACATTGCCAAGGCAAATATGGTTGAGTTTGATAAATCAGTTACAGTTCACTCAGGTCACTCAGAGCGTGAAGCATGGGAAGGTTATAACGTTCTTGTGGTTATCCTTGACGAAATTTCAGGTTTTGAACTTGAATCAACATCTGGACATGACCAAGCAAAAACAGCATCAGCTATCTATAAGATGTATCGTGCATCTGTAAACTCTCGTTTTCCAGACTTTGGTAAAGTAATTCTTCTTTCATTCCCCCGTTTTAAGAACGACTATATCCAACAGAAATATAACGAGGCGGTAGCTGAAAAAGAAACTGTTATTAGACATCACAAGTTTAAGGTAGATCCAGATTTGCCTGATGGTACTGAAGGAAATGAATTTGAGATGGAATGGGAAGAAGACCATATTATCTCGTATAAAGTACCTAGAATGTATGCTTTGAAAAGACCTACATGGGAAATTAACCCTACCAGAACTATTGATGATTTTACTATTGACTTTTATACAGACCCTACAGACGCATTGTCACGCTTTGCCTGTATGCCACCAGACGCTACAGATGCGTTCTTTAAGAATCGTGCAGTAATTGAAAAAGCATTTAGTAATCCAAAGTTAAATGTAGATTCATACGGTAGATTTGATGATGAATTTAAACCTAAAGAGGATGTTAAGTATTTCATGCACGTTGACTTGGCACAAAAACATGACCATTGTGCCGTTGCGTTGGCTCACGTTGATGGCTGGGTAACTATGAAAATTGGTGATCAATACAAGCAAGCAGCACCCAGAGTTATTGTGGATGCGGTTAGATTTTGGACACCTACAGCATCAAAGTCAGTTGATTTTACAGAAGTTAAAGACTATATTACAAGCGTAAGAGATCGTGGTTTTAATTTAAAGATGGTCACATTTGACCGTTGGAATTCACACGACATGATGCAACAACTTGGAGTGCACGGGATTAAGACTGAGATTCTATCAGTAGCAAAGAAGCATTATGAAGATATGTCTCTATGTTTAACTGAAGAAAGATTACATGGACCTAAGATTCAGATTTTGATTGATGAGTTGCTACAACTTCGTATCATGAAGGATAAAGTAGATCACCCAAGAAAAGGCTCTAAAGACTTGTCTGATGCGGTATGTGGTGCTGTTTACAACTCCATATCTTTAACCCCGCCAGATCAAGATAAAGAAGTAGAAATCTATACTTATTCTGGGGTATTTGCAGGAGAGCTTGCACAATTAAAAGCGGAATCAGACGCAAGATTAAAAAACACTATTCGTATACCAGACAGAAAAGTTATGCCACAAGATATTAGAGACTTCTTTGATGATGATGATAGTGAATACAAAAATATAGTTGACAACTTCAAAATACTATAGTAGAATAACGCTACAACAACAAACAGAGGATAATAAATGTTAGCAAATGGAACTATTCCAACAATTGAAGATGATAAAGATATTTATATTAGTTTAACTGCACTTTGTGAGTATTTTACACAATCATCAGTTAACATGGAAAAAGAAATTCAAGATGTAGAACCACGTAATAAGCGATATGCTTTAGGTCTTTATGACATGATGCATACAATTGCAAAAGAAATAGTTGAGCTTGGAAAGTTTGAAGCACAGCGTCGCATGATTAATAGTCCAGAAGATCTACTAAAGATGATTGACAAGGACCCTTTTGGTAAGATAGAATAGCAGTATTGGTCTGTAGCTCAATTGGCAGTAGCGCCCCGCTGTTAACGGGGAGGTTGTAGGTCCGAGTCCTACCAGACCAGCAAATTATTAACCAACTAATAGAAAGAGTATAATTATGAACATGATGGCAGAAAAGACAGAGGAAGTAACTAATGATAAACAGTTTGTACTTGGTCCTAGCAACCGTTGCGATTCTTGTTCTGCTGAAGCGTTAGTTTGGGTTAAAGGTGTGGCGGGAGAACTTATGTTCTGCGGTCACCATTATGCAAAGAATGAAAAAGCATTAAAAGATTTTGCATACGAGATCGTTGATGAAAGAGAAAAAATAATAGAAAACAAATTAATTGGTGAAGCACACGCCTAATCAATAAGGAGCAATAGCTCAGTTGGTTAGAGCCCCCGACTCATAATCGGGTCGTCGTAGGTTCAAGTCCTACTTGCTCCACTAATTCCCGTTCGTCCAACTGGCAGGACAATGGCCTTTGAAGCCATGAATCGTGGTCCGAATCCACGGCGGGAAGCATTGCGGGATAGAGCAGTTCGGAAGCTCGGGAGCCTCATAAGCTCTAGGTCGTGGGTTCAAATCCCACTCCCGCAACCAAGCACTAATGGCCCAATGGTAGAGGCGCTAGTCTTAGGAACTAGTTGTTGTAGGTTCAAATCCTACTTGGTGCACGAGGCTACAGGTGACACACCTTAGGTATGGATATAGTTACACATAACCAAGTAACCCGTGAGATGAGTTCTGCGGGAGACTCTTAGGGCAGCGTCATTCGGTGCTGGAATAATTCACCTGTAGTCCTCTTGCGGATGTTGCATATCGGTAGTGCCTCTGCCTTCCAAGCAGAAGGGGTGAGTTCAATTCTCATCATCCGCTCAAATGATGTATAATTAGTTTATAATGACTGATGCACACGATCAAAATATGACATTACATATTCTGGCACATATTCCAGAACATGACCCACGTGAATCCGATCCAAATTATAAATACTTTCTTCAAGCCAAGAAAAAAATCAAAACAGCAGGACTTTGGAAATGTGTGATTAATGATGATTTATGTGGCGGGGAACCAGAATTACACCATACACACGTAGAATTTAGCCAAATACCTAATGCTGATATAAAGAAAATAGAAGCTTATTTTGGTCTAAATTTTAAAGATGATGCTGAATTCCAACAATGGCTAGAAAGTCCAGGAAATCTTGAAGTATTGTGTACAAATCATCATAGAACCCATTATGGAATTCATGCCCTTCCTCACGCTTTATGGGAGACCATGAGATTTAGAAAAAATGGAACTCTACCAGCAGCGGAAATTGTAAAGGGCCCCGTTAAAATGAAGTCTCGTAAGATCAATGATATAATTAAGCCTGGAGGTAATAACAATGGCAATAGCAACACAAGTAGTAACTCTTAATTCATCAACCCCAACTTTGATTAGTATTCCAGTAGCATCAGAAACTCCATATGAGCATAATGCTGCCACAACTATTCAAAATATAGACGGGGCAATCACAGTATTTATTGGTAATTCAACGGTATCTTCTACATCATATGGATTTGCTTTGACTTATGGACAAGCAGTAGCATTTGATCTTAACCCAGATGACCAGCTTTATGCAATAGCTGCATCAGGATCTCCTAAAGTCGCAGTATTGGCTGTAGAGTCCTAAGATGGCAAAACCAAAGAAAAAGAAAAGCATAAGACTAAATGTAAAAACATTGGTTGCTTCAGTATCTAAGGTTATAAATAAGAGATAAAATGCCATATCATATTGAACGTGAAGGTAACAAATATAAAGTCGTAGTAGATGCGACTGGTAAAGTTGTTGGCACACACCCTTCAAAAGTTCAAGCACAAGCACAGCTTGGAGCATTATATGCAAATGTACCTGACGTAAAAAAAGAACGTGGAACAATTGCAGGAGAATCATCAGCAAATTCTGGTCGCATAAGCGGGGGAGTTGGCTGGAAAATTGAGTTTAATACTGCTGATTGTCAACATGGATGGTCAGTAATTAAAGTTGGAACAGGACAATCAATAGGTTGTTTCTTTAAAGAAGAAGACGCAAAAGCGGCATTGGAGGCATTAGCAGTGACAGAACCAGTTGTAAAAGCAGAAGGTGGATATAAGCCAACCTCAGGAATGAAATCTGCGGCAGCAAAAGCTATTAAATGGAAAGAAGAAGGCAAAGCTAATGGGGCAGGAACCAATGTTGGTTGGACCCGTGCACATCAAATTGTAAATGGTGAATCATTGTCTCTTGACACTGTTAAGCGTATGTATTCATTCTTCTCTCGTCACGAAGTTGATAAGCAAGGAAAAGAATGGGATAAACCATCACACGGTAAAGTTATGTGGTACGCATGGGGCGGGGATGCAGGGTATTCTTGGTCACGTGCCATTGTAGAAAGAGCAAATAAAGTTGAAAAAGGTGAGGCATCATGGGATGGTGTATTTTCTCCAGTAAAGATAGAAAAAAATTATTCACGTAAGTGCATGACTTGCGGATGCGATGACCTTGGAAATGATCATCATTACATTTCAGATACAGAAAAGTGCATGTATTGCATGAGCAAAGGTCAAGGACCTTGCTGGGATGGATATGCATATTCGGGAACAAAAGAACAAGATGGAAAGACAGTTCCTAATTGCATACCAGTAAAGAAAGAAGATTCTGACAATGATGTTGATGAAGTCTCTCATCAAACAAGAGAACAATTAACTAAAGATGATGCGTCAGGTCAAGTAAACCAAAATAAACAAGAAGGTATTGGTTCTTTAAGTTTTTGGGATGGTTCATTTGCCCCAGTAATTGGGGGAAGACAGTCTGGAAGCTGGATGTCAACCTACAATTCCCCGCCACAAAATGACGGGAAGCAAACAGTAGGCTACGGTAATCATAGCGATCCAAAAGGTCGCAGTAACCAATAAAATCTGATATAATATATTTAGCACTCGCCGATAGGGAGTGCCAATCTAACTAACTTGCTGAAAAGGAGCTAAGTAAAATGACACATCTAGTATATAAAGACCCATTCTCACATATTGAATCTATTTTTAATGACCCGTTTTTCCTAGGGTTCGGAGATCAATTTGTAAGATGGGAAACAAATAAGAAGACAACATCTTCATTTCCCCCATATAACGTAAAGAAAGTTGACGAAGACAATTATGTTGTTGAGTTGGCGGTTGCGGGGTATGACCGTGAAGATATTGATGTAACAGTAGATAAAGACACATTGATTATCAAGAGTGAACGTGAAAATGATGAAAAATCAGAGTATATCCACAAGGGTATTGCTGGTCGCAATTTCACACAAACCTTTACACTTGGTGAGTATATGATTGTTAAATCTGCTTCTCTTGATAATGGATTGCTTACCGTTAAAATTGAACGGGAGCTTCCAGAGTCTGCAAAGCCTAGACAAATCAAGATCAAGTAAGGTATAATTAAAAGCGAACACCCCAGAACCGTCCCTGTGTAATCCGCAAGGATAGGCCAAACGGCTGGGGTTTCGTCAACTAACAAAGGATAAATATGGGAAGCAAGCATAATCAAGAAAAGATTAAGAAAGCCTTAGAAATTCGTATCAAGAATATGGAACCAGGCACAAAGAAGCCAGGCTCAATGAACAAAAAGAAGACGGGATACGCCAAAGTATCAAAGTAATGTATAATTAGATATATGAATAAAATTATCAATCATATATCTTTTTATGTAGACAAATATCCAGCCAGAATGTCTGGGTATATGTCAGCGATAATTCTTAATGTATCTCATATGTGGGCAAGTTTTCCAATTGGACTATTTATTCCAGTTGCCATGTTGCTTATTATGATGGGCGAGGGATCACAAAGAAAAGAAGACGAAAAGACTTTGAAAGCTTTGTATACAGAAAACGATGTTCATAAGCCAGATGCTGATATTTTGTTAGACATGGTGGCGGAACTACACAAGAAAGAGAGCAAGTAATGGCAACTAATGAAGATTTAATTAATGAACTTAAAGTTCTTAAATCAATGGTGGTAAAGATGTATGCCCAAACTCACGGGTATCACTGGAATGTAGAGGGATCAAATTTCCCACAATATCACAAGTTTTTCCTTAAAATCTATGAGGATGTATATGAGTCTATTGATCCAATTGCAGAGAATATTCGCAAACTTGGAGCTAAAGCCCCTTTTGGTTTGAAGTCTTGGATGTCAACAAGTCCTGAATTTGAGATTAATGATTCAGAAGATCTAAATGCCCGCCAAATGCTTCAAGAATTATTAAACTCTAATGTGTTGGTAATGGCACAACTTAGAAAGACATATGATGTGGCAAATGAACTTGATGAGCAAGGTATCTGTAATTTTATCGCAGGTAGACAAGAATCTCATAAATTCTGGCAATGGCAATTGACAAGTACCCTCAAAACCACTATAATTTAAATAACCTAAAAATCGTATATCAAAGGCACTAGAGATAGTGCCTTTAATATTTGCCTTTGTAGCTCAGTGGATAGAGCGTTGGACTTCTAAGCCAAGCGTCGCTGGTTCAATTCCAGCCAAGGGCACGTGCATTAAGTTTAATTAAGTGTATAATAAGAGGTGAGGAAAGGTGAAGCCATTGGAATATAACCCATCTGATGAAGAGCATCAAGAAATTATGGAATATTTAATTTCTGAAGGTGCAGCAATTTTGGACGGGATTGATGAAAATGGTGAGCCAATATACAAGTTTGACATGGATGTTTTGGAAGAAGTAATGCCAGAACTCCACGCAGTAATGCAAGAAGATATGGATCAATTTTTGGTTGATTTGTATCAACAAGGCTTAATTGAAGTATCTTATGATGAAAATCTAAATGCTTTAATGTCTATATCAGAGCAAGGTAAAATTGCTTTGGCAGAGGCAGGATTTGATTTAGATGATTCTGAAGATACATTCTAATCTAATAAGGTGGTGATTTAAATAATGGATAACAACCAACAAGGTAAAGAGGGTGGAGTACAACAACCATCAGCACATCCTGCAGTAGCAGAGGCAGCTGGTCCAGAGGCTCCGCTAGTTTCTGATGCCAAGACTGATCTTGGAGTTAATGCTCCAAGCACTCTAAACGTCTCCAGCCCTTTCACGGGGCGTGATGTTTCAATGACCACTCCACAATATGCTGGAGGAAATATCACGACAACAGAGGTAGGGTCAAAGTAAATGGAACTCGTACTTAAAAGAGAATTTTCAGATGAGAAGCGTAAGGAACTTGCAGACAAAGGTCATGCAATGCCAGACGGTTCTTTTCCAATTGAAAATATCACTGATTTGCATAATGCAATTCAGTCTGTAGGTCGCTCAACAAATTATGCTGCAGCAAAAAAGCACATAATCCAAAGAGCAAAAGACCTAGAAGCTACAAACATACTTCCAGAAGACTGGAAGGTTAAAAAGTTTATTGATGATGTTAAGGATGCTTTGATTAAGGCAATTGGTACATCTTCTTCAGTAGACCAAGAGCGGGATGAAAGAACCGTAGAAAATTACGTCAGACAGTCTGGTAATGTTAATACACCACCAGTTAACGTTGGCGATTATACGATTGGAGGTAACAATATGTCAAACAACACAACAGAGCCAGATCCAAAGGGCGATATTGCAGTACAGAAGGATATTTCTGTATCACAACCAGCATCAGCAGATCTAGTAAATCAAGAGACTCGTCCAGAGGGCGATGTTTCAGTTTCAGAAGCTCCTAACAACGATGCACTTGCAGATGTTTCATCAAACGGTGCAGGAATCTACAAGGCAGGTATGACTTGCCCAGATTGCAACCAAGCAGTTGAGCACAAGTGTGCAGTAGATAAGGCTGACGATGCAGATGAAGATGAAAAGGTTGAGAAGGCTGCAACTGCAGATGAGGTCACAGAAGATAACGCTGATGACGAAGCTGTAACAAAGTCAGCAGAACCAGTTCAAAAGTCTGTAGGTTCACCAATTTGGAAAGGTGCATTCGCACCACTCAAGTAAATTATATATACGTATATATGTGCATAAGGACGGGAAACCGTCCTTGTGTATTTAAGAGAGGAAAACATGAGAGTATTAGTTTTTGGAAGCAAAGATTGGCATGATTATAATGATTTGATCCGCCAAGTAACCTTATTAATTGAAGACAATAAGCACTTTTATCCTGATGATAAAGAGTGTATATTTGTACATAAAGGCAATGCTGGAGCCGAAAACATGATAACTGAGTATATTGGAAAGACTGAAAAGTTTCTTAGACAAAAAGGTTATAAGATCAAAGAAGAATTAGTTAGAGATAGATCGTCATTTTCAGACGTTACTATGATTGAATCTGAGCCTAGTATTGCTCTTGTTTTTGGAGATTCCCCACGAAACAGGCAGTGTATTAAGCTGCTTGAAGCTATGGGAATTCCTTATAGATATTTTCCAAAATAGGCTTGACATAGCATATACAAAACTGATACAATATAATAACAACCCTACTAACAAAGGAAAAGCATGGCAAATATACAACCGTTGGGCAGTATCATTCTGGTTGAAAAAATTGAAGAAACAGAGACTAAAACCGCATCAGGTTTAGTACTTACTGCTACCGCTATGGAGCAGGAATTATCACGTGGAACAGTAATTAAATTGGGGGACGGGATCAGAGATTCTCAAGGAAATATCCACCCATTTAATATTGAAGTTGGAGATGTAGTTTACTTTAACGATATGCATTTAACAGATGTCACAGATAGTGACGCTAAGAAGTATGGCTTCTTGGCTTACAGCAACATTTATGGAAAGGTTTCAAATGCCTAAGATTTCATTAGATTACGAAGCAGCACACAAGTTTGTTGAGAAGAATAAGTCTCAGGGATTCTTCTGGGATGGGTGGACTATTGTAAAGTGGTCTCCAAGCAATAACGGATTTATGCAACCTAACGGTATGTTTAGAAATAATAAATGGGGATACTCTAATCGCTATAATCTAACTTCCAGCGGGACATGGGAGATTAGCGATAAGTATGCCAAACTTATTTGATCCAATTGGCATTGGTATTGATGAACAAGACCTAAAATGGTATCATCTTGCTGCATGTAACAACATGCCTATTAATTGGTTTTATGATGACTATGAAGCTGATAAAGAATTGGCAAAGCAAGTTGATCAAATTTGTATGCATTGTCCTGTAATTAGACAATGCCATGCAGAAGGTGTTGCTTATAAAGAAAAAGGTGTAAGAGGTGGAGTTTACATGGATCTTGGTAGACCAGATAAACAACACAATTCACATAAAGAACCAGAGATATGGAAAAGGTTAAAGAAGCTTCATGGCAAGCATTAAATATACAGTAGAGATGGCTAAAAAAATACGGGAAATTAAAGTTCCTGTAAAGGGCTTGAAGATGGAGATTAGGGCTAGACCTAATTATCTTGCTATTACTATATTTGAAGATAATGTCATGGAGTATAACGAATCTCAAAGAATGCAATTGATGGAGTACTTACTTTTAGTAAGAAAACTTATCATGGCATATGGTACACCGTGTGAAATAGAGGGGATAAAGTACACCAATGACCAACCAAAATGAAGATACTGTAGAGTACGTATACATTCCAGACGAGGGTGTTTACGGAACTATCGTAAGATACGGAGCTTGGTCATCTCTGATTGAATACTACGAAGGCGGGATTGGCTACACAATTGAAGTCCCAAATGATGAGTATATAGTCGTAGATGAGATAGGCGTAGGCTACGTAGACGAGGGTTTAGACTATATAAATGAAGAGGAAGACGATTTATAATGCTGTGTTATTCATGTTCTAAGCAAAAAGACCAGCTTCATCCCTGCCAATCCGCTATACTAGAGGGTGTAAGCCTGTTTATGTGCCAATCTTGTATTGATGACAAGTTTGAGCCTAGATGGGTTATAATTTTGGCGGGACGACAAAAGGGTGCTGAGTTTGTAAGAGATTATATTATCAAGCATCGTTATTTTGGAAGACCAATTTCAGCGGAGGAAATAGTTGCTTAAGATTACTAATGATGTAAAAGAATTTATTGATGAAGATGAATGTGTAGTTTATTTTACTGCTGATTGGTGTAACCCATGTAAACAGTTAAAGCCACATTATGGCAAGGTTTCTGTAATGGATCCTGAAACTAACTATTATCTGGTTGATGTTGACAAGATTGATGCTTCTACTGTAGAATATTACGGTATCAAAAGCATACCCCAAATTTTTCTTATGAATAAAGGGGAGATTGTTGACCGTATTGAATCCCGCACAGCAGAATCTATTTTGGAGGAGTTAGGCAAGTGACAACTATTGTAGCAGTATGCAAAAATGGCAACGTTACAATGGGTGCGGATGCCCAAGTTTCTGATGGTTCACGTCCAAATCGCCATCCAAAAATGGAAAAGATTACTAAAAATAATGGTTGGTTAATTGCAGGCAGTGGTGATTCAACACCGTGTGATATTTTGCAACACATTTTTGTCCCACCAGTACCCACAATTAAAGAAAGAGAAAATCTTTATAAATTTATGATCGTTAAATTTATTCCAGCAATTAGAGAATGCTTGGAAGAAAACGGATGGAAGAAAGAAAACGAAGATAAGGATGCTGGATTCAGTATGCTATTTGCGTTTGATGGAGAAGTATTTGATATTGGAGATGACTTTAGTGTATTGCTGAATAGCGACGGCATATACGGTGTTGGTAATGGAGCACAATTCGCTATTGGTGCGTTGTACGCTGGTGCAAGTGTAGAGAAAGCTCTTGAAATTGCAGCTAACAATGATATTTATACATCTGGACCATTTCAGATAATTAAACAACAGAAACAAATGGTTGCCAAGAAGTAACCTTAAAGTTTTCTGAGAAGCTTGACATAAGCAATAACAATAAGATATAATCAAAGTATTGGCTGCATCCGCAGTCATTATCCTGTACAGGGATAAAAACGTATATACGGAAAGGTATAAATGAAGCTAAATAAGAAAATCGCTGTAGCCGTAGTTGGTGCATTGGCGTTTGCAGGTATTACTGCACTCCCGTCCCAAGCTGCCCCTACAGTCGCTTACACAACAATGTATGACACAACAAATGGTATTCAAGCTGTTAATGGCCTAGCAACTTTGACTGTCCATACTGATACATCAACTGTTGACAACGTAGTTCTAACTGGTGTAGGAAGTATCCTACAGGTTACTGCTGGTTCAAATGATACAGTTACAATTAACCCAGCTCCAACAATTACTGGTGGAGTAAACAACTGGTTCCAGCTAACAAATGGTGCAGGTGGCGCAGGTTCTGCTACTGTAATTCTTTACAGTCAAAATCTTGGCACATCAACACTTACCATTACACCAATTAATACGGGAACTGGCGTTGCTGGTACTGCAGTAACAAAGACTGTAACTTGGACATCTACAGGTTCGTTGGCTGCTAATGCAGGATATTCAACAGCATATATTGCTGCTGGTTCAACAACACCTACATCAACAACTGATGCTACACCAATTATTGCTGTAGACAATGCAGGTACAACTGCAGGTACAGAAGTTGCTAATATTCAGGTACAGCCAAAGGATGCAAATGGTAATTCAATTGCCAATGATGCTTTGACAGTAACAGTTTCAGGTCCAGGACTTATCGGTATTGGTGCTTCTGCTGGTTCAGTAGGAATGCAGGGTCGTGCTGTAACAGGTACTGCTGGTAACTACAACGTAAATGTCTTTGGTGACGGTACTGCTGGTACTTCAACCATTACAATTTCAGATGGTTCAACAGTTCTTGCCAGTAAAACCCTCGTATTCGGTGGACTACCTGCAACATTCACACCATCAAATGAATTTGGTGTATATCGTATTGGTACTAATGGTGCTGATAACGTTAGCACTACTCTTGGTTCAGGTATTGCGGTATCTGTAAAGGATGCAAATGGTAATCCAGTTCCAAATGGAACAACTGTCTATGCAGTATCTAATACTCCTACAGTTGCCACAATTTCATCATCTACAACCACAACAAACGGAATCGCATACTTTGGTGTAACTGGTGTATCAGTTGGAACAGCATCGTTCTCGTTTAACAATGAGCCTGTAGGTACAACTGTAACTGCTACAGCAAATGACACAGTAACTGTAAACTCATCTGTTGCATCATCAGTCACATTGGCTTTTGATAATTCAACATATGCAAATGGAACTGTCGTTAAGCTTAAGCTTACAGCACTTGCTGCAAATGGTCTTCCAATTTCAGATGTCGCTGCAACTGGATATTCTTATACGAATTTCTTGTCAGCAGACTTGGTGTCATCAGTAGCGTTGGGTGGAGCAAGCCTTTCAGGTTCTGCAACTCCAACATTCACTAATGGTGTCGCTACATGGAACTTGTATGCACCTCTTTCTGCAGGTCCATTCCAAGTAGTTGGAAAGACTGGTACAGCAACAGGTCTTGCAGCATCAGCACAGGGTGTAACATTTACAGCCTCAGCTGCAGTTGCAGATCCAAATTCATCACAGAATGCAGCAAATGCATCTGCTATTCAAACTCTGACCACTACGGTTCAGACTTTGCAAGCAACACTTCAAGCACAACTTACTGCACTAAACATGCAGATTGCACAACTTCAAGCACAACTTACTGCTAGTACAAAAGCGTACAATGCACTTGTCAAGAAGTACAATGCACAAGCTAAGAAGTATCGCTTCGCAGCAACTAAGTAAATAACTTAACAAATTGGGCTGGTTGAATAAACCAGCCCTTTTTGATATAATGGAGATATTATGAGTAACGAATTATGGTCATGGGGATTATCAATCATTGGTGTGGTTGGTTTATTGATGGTTGGTCACAAAAATTGGCGGGGATACCTAGTTGGTATCTGCACAGAATGTGCTTGGGTAGCCTATAGCATACAAACAAAGCAATGGGGATTTATCTTTGGATCAACAATATATATCTCGGCATACCTATTTAATATAAACAAATGGCTTGATGAAACAAGAAGAAATAGAATTCGTAATATGTTTACAATCAATCCGCTTCACAACTACAGAAAGAGTAAATAATGGCTAGTGTACCACTATCAGCTAATCAACTTGAAACAATCGTAGAAACTGTAGCAAGAGACCTTCTGGAATCATGGGCTATCAACGATAGATTTTCAATTGATGAACTTGAAAATGCAAAACAATATGCAGTAGATGATGCTGTGTTTGTAATCAATAACTTTATGGAGCATTTCAACACATACATGATGTTTGAAGCAGAGAAAAAAAAGCTTAATTAATTAAGTATAATGGTATAATTGTTATACCATGGGTAAATTTAGATTAAAATTTAAGCATTTTTTCCTTCATTTTGAGAATAGAATTGAAGAATTAGCGGACTGGACAGCGGAAGCGTCTGCAAGCCCTTGGTTCTTAATCTTACACGCTATTTGGTGGGGATGTTGGATAGGCTTTAAGGTAGAGCCTTTCCCTTATGGTCTTTTGACTATGATACTTAGCCTAGAAGCAATCATATTGTCAGCACTTATTTTGTCTTCAAGTAATCGTGAAGGCGAACAGGAAAAGAAAATAGCAAGAAAAACGTTGACCAATACCAAGGAAACTAATTGGATGACGGAAGAAATACTGGAAGCGGTGCGGGACCTTCAAGAAGATCTTCGCAACCTCAGAGATGAGGAGGAAGAATAATGCACTGCTGGTTAATGTATGTTAGTATGTTAGTTATTATGGGAGTATCTTTTAAAGCTCATAATGCTCGTAAGCACAAGTAACAGATAGGAATATAATGGATTTAGAGGCAGCCGAAAATGCTTGGCGTGATCCTCGTGATCAGATTCAATATAAATCTTTAAATAAAGTACCATGTCCATGCAATATGTGTACCAAATCTCGCAAATTTGAGCGGGATGAAATCATTGATGCACTACAAAATCACTTAAAAGAGTACCAAGAATACCGTGGCAGCAGTTTTGACGCTAACGGCAATATTCTATGGATGAAAGATGATGTACAAGCCTACACAGACGCTATAAACGCCGTATTAGCCTTTATACAGGAACGTGAACCAAAGAAAGAGCCAAGAAAATGACAACAGAATCAAACTTTGATAAAGAATTTGACCCAAGAGTATCTTTAACTCCAAAACAAGCATGGTCAATTTTTGGAGTAAGTAACCCAGAAGATTGGGATACTATTGACTAATGTCAGTGCTGGGTGGTAGAATAAAGCCATGCAAACGTTCCTTCCTTCAGGTGATTACACCTACTCAGCCATGTACCTTGATAGCAAGCGTCTTAACAAGCAGATTCTAGAAGGCTATCAAATCCTTAAAGTCCTATCCACCAACGGCAAAGCTTGGCGTAACCACCCCGCAGTATTGATGTGGGAGGGTCATGAGTTTGAGCTTCTAAAGTATATCAATCGCATGATTGATGAAGCCAAGTCTCGTGGTATCAAGACTGATAAGAACTACGATAATGTTCGTGACCTAGTTGCTAACCATAGTGCCTATTGGGGTAAATCACAACCCGATTGGATGCGGGATAAAGAAAAGCTTGGTCGTATTGTAGCAACACATAGAGCTAATTTATATCGCAAAGACCCTATTTACTATGCAGAATATGCAAAAGCAGTTAATCATAAATTAAATAAGCCATGTTGCGACAAATGTTTGTACTATTGGCCTACACATCCACTACGAAAGGCAAAGTAATGACACACGATGAATTGCTTAAGCACCTAGACGAAAAGCTATCTTGGAAAAACAATACTGAATATGGCGCTGCTTATTTAGCCCTTCGTGCAGTCGTTGAATTGCATAAACCACAAGAAATTACCTTGCCTGATGGAGATTGGGGCATGAATTGTGGGCATTGTGATATTGGCTTAACTTACCCTTGCCCAACTATCCAAGCCATTGAGAAGGAATTGCAATGAGTGATGAACTATTAGAAGATATCAAAACAGAGGCGGGTAAAGAGTTAGTTTCATATATGAACAATAACTATGGATCATCAATATGGGGTAAAGTAAAAGAGTCCGTAATAGCCATTGAAAAAGAATTATGCAAACATGAAAACACAACATGGGATGGAATTACATGTGAACAGTGCGGGGATTCTGATGAAACTTGTGATGATTGTGGTAAGTTTTTAAGTCATTTAGGAGATTGGTATGAGTAGAATTGTAATCTGCCCTAAATGTAAACGAGAAATTGAAGTAAGGTCTGGATTTGCACATCATACTTTATCTAATCATATGTCAAAGGAGCATAAATAATGTCTAAGAAAGATAAGCCGTTATATCGTATTGTAGTAGAGCCAGGCGGTGGCTTTGGGCAGTACCCAAAGTATGAAAAGTTTTGGTATATTGAAAAATGGGATGATAAAAGTAAACGTTATTTTAGAACTGGCAGCGATGGATTGCATGTTATCAAATGGTTTATGTGGCGGGCAATCAGAAAAGAATTAAAGAAACTCAACGCAGGATATCAGGTAGAACACTACACTATCAATGGAGTAAGGATTGACTGAGCAAGAACTTAGAGAACAAATAGCCAAAGATATTGAGGCATTGATGGAAGAAAGCAGTGTCAATACTTCTGTGTTTGCACTATTATGGATCAAAAAATGTGCTGATAGAGCAAGAGGAATAGCATGAGAGAAGATGTTAAAATTAAATTTGAGCAAAAAAATGATAGATGGTCTTGGCATTTATCTAAGGGCAAGTTTCAAAGTGGCGGGATGCATGAAAGTTTAGAAAAAGCTGAACAATATGCCTTTGAAGTAGCCAATGAACTACCTGATGTTGGAGTAATACATACAAGTTATAATCCAGGAAAGCCTACAGAACCAGCGACAGGAACTTTTGAAGATGCCCTAGTAAACGAAGGATTTAAAAAATCATTAGAGGAAGTTATGAATGACCCAAAAACACAAGAAATCTTAGATAAACTTGGATCTGATTATGATTCAGAAGGCGTGGCTTATTGGGACAAGTGGGATAATGATTTTGGTAACCCTTGACACAAGACTGCTTAATACGATAGAATAGAGTAATGAATCAACAAGAAGACCCTATGGATTGGGATGATATCAATAAGCTTGAAGTTTCCCGCCGTATTGAACTACTAACGAAAGCGATTGTAGACAAATGCAAACAAGACGTAGAGAACACATACGGAAACAAAAAGCGACACCGCCAGTAACTAACCCACGTATTAAACTTATGACTTATGATTTCTTTGAGGGTGACTGGTCTGGAAATTGCGGGGCGTGTGGCAAAGATTTTTATGCCCCTACCAAGTCTGAATACCTAATGCAATACACAAAGCATACTAAATCTATTAATTGTTTAGGTGGTTACTAATGGGGGCATATAATCGTTGTCCATATTGCAAAAACCTTAGAAAGCGTTATATGATGTTGGGTGATCAAAAAGTATGTGGAGATTGCTATCAAGAGATGGCGGGCAGTGCTTGGATTAAGGAGCAAAAAGAAAAATGATAGTCGCATATATAATATTGGCTACCATGGCATTTGGCATGGTTGTGGGCTTAGTTGCTGCAATATGGGGTCTTACATCAGTTAAATTATGGGAACATTTTAGCGTGGCTCCAGATTTCACAGAAAAAATAGATGATGAATTAGACCTTGAATGGGCTATTGCATCCATTAAACGTCATAATAGGTTTGTAGGCATACGTAGATACACTGGGCGGGATCCAAATGGTCAGTGGTTTAAATCCCTACACTTACAGATATACAAGTGGGTAGATAAAGAGATAGTAAGATGGAATACAAAGAAAGGATTATGGGATTAAATGACAGACGAACTAGAGCCAACAATTTGCTATACATACAAAGTTGAAATGATTGTGCAAGTATTAGCAAAAGATATGTTTTCAGCAGCAGACCAGCTAGATAAAAATGGTGGATACGTATCAGACCGTAAAGTAGAATTACTTGATAGTGTACAATTGACAAGTAAAGCCGAAAAATGAGCGAAAAACAGGAAGACAATGTAATTCAATTCCCGCAAGCGGGAGTTACAGATGAAGAGTTTGAAATCTTCATGAAAGCATTTTTTGGACCATATAAAGGTGGAGTAGGATATAACCCAGAATGAAGATAGATGTAGTAAGATTAAATGATGATGCTCACTTACCCGCTTACGCCAAAGGCGGAGATGCGGGTGCTGACCTTCATGCCACACATGCCCTGACAATTATGCCAGGCGAATTTAAGCTTGTTCCAACAGGAATTGCCATAGCAATTCCACAGGGTTATGTGGGTCTTATCCACCCCCGCTCAGGTCTTGCAGCCAAGTTTGGGATAACCGTTTTAAACACCCCAGGCACGATTGATGCAGGGTTTAGAGGTGAGATTAAGGTAATCCTAATCAATCTAGGCAAAGAGCCTTATTCAGTCGCTAGAGGGGATAGGATAGCCCAGATCGTAATCCAAAAGGTGGAGCATGCATTCTTTGAGCCAGTAGCAGAACTGGATGCCACAGAGCGTGGCATTGGCGGGTTTGGTCACACAGGTGGCGGGAGTTGGGAATGAACTACCTAGCATTACTTATACCAATAACCGTTGGCTACATGGCCCATTATTATCTTATGAAACATGAGTACAAAGAGTTAGAATATAAATATAAAAATCTTGTGCAGATTCAGAAGAAGCAAAGATTGAGTAAAAAAAGGGAGCAATATGAAGAAGAATAATAAAGCTGTTTCACAGCGTGGATTAAAGCGTCATATGAAAAATGTCAGTCGTAAACGACGTGCTGATGAACTGAAGAAATTTAATAATCTTGTGGCATATTTCAAATGGGTTCAAGCCATGCGTGAGCAACAACAAAAGCAAGTGGAAGCAATTCCACATTTTGAGGCGGGAACTGTAAGTGAATAATACAATATTCACAGTAATACTAGGAATATATACCATATTCATACTATGGGGTATATATCACTATGAGGGTAAGATTGCTAAATTAAATAGAGAACTAGATGCTCTAGATTCAGATTATGATACCTATTTGCTAGATATGGACAATACAGCCTTAAAAGCACAAATAAAGCAATTAAAAGCTGAAAATGTAGCCCTTCGTAATGTCTCAAATCCAGCAATCTGGAGTGTAAGACCAGTTATAGATAGTGCTGTATATGTGGCGGGGGAGTCCAAAGATATGCATTACGAATCTAGTGTATATCAATCAGGACAATACGAATCTAATAGTAGTATATATGCCAATTATGCTGAACTAGAGCTAGAACCATATAATCAGGATGAATTAGATTTTGAACAATAATCCTATATGCGATGAAAATGGATGCTTGATACCAGAGCCTTGTAAACACAAATGGATCATATCAGACAATAAAATCATATGTGAATACTGCAATTCCCCCCGCCCATGATGCTCCTAGAACTATATTAAATATGGTTAAATGTGGAGAATAGTGGAGCAAAGTGGAGAATATAGTCTATAGATACGGAAATAAATTCAGTTATTAAATATAGATACATTTTATAGGGTTATGGAGCATAACACATTTGCGTTCGTAATGTCAAATTTTGTGCATGTGATAAATATCACCATATAAATATGTGTGATTTTGCACACATTTTGTAACATTTTGATCTAATTTTGTACAAAACCAATATAAAATGTATAATTTTGTACAGATTTTGATCCATTTTATTTTATTTCCATCGTAAAGGTGAATTTGATCACATTCGTAATGTCTGAATATTTAAATATATCGTAAAAGTGAATTTTGATCTATTCGTAATGTATTATTTACTCTAGTGTAAAGGTGAATTAGGGGCTATTCGTAATGTCCCGCCAAAATTTTTACCGAAGACGAATACGTTTGCCCCATTTAAAATAAAATAAAGAAAGACCCACAGGGTCACCTCCTGTGGGTCTATCATGTAGGACTTGGCAGCATGCCTGAACGCCCTCTACCATCCTATATCCATCATAGGGCCCAACTCCCTAGGATATAGGAACTCTATTTATGATGTATGACTTAGAACGCTGCGACTTCCAGCATTTGTCATGCCAAGCTTTTGTAGGACCTGATATAGCTCTGTGCACACAAGATGTGTATCATGAAGATATGGTGGAACATGGTCCCTATCACGTGTGCCATGGATGATAATAAAGTTAATGATATATTGAATTACTGATTCATTAACAAACTTGGATTCATTTAACATTTTATAAGCTACTGATGCAGGCGATACTTCATATGAGGAAAAGCCTTTTACTATGTCTCTATGAAGCTTATCATTTTCTTTCATACCCATTGCTATTACCCCTCTTCTAGGTCTTCAAATTCTACAACTAGACCACAGTCCATAAGCCATTCTAGCACGTCGTATTGTTCTACGTCAAACCCGCCCCATGGATCATTCTCAAACTTGGTCCACACATCCTCTATGCCAACATTGATAGCAGGCATGTATTCGTCATAACCTGAGTTACCCGTCGTTACCTCGTTAAAGGTATCACGAATGATGTCCCACATATACAACAAGGCCAGGGAATTCCCGTTTGGATACTCCCGCTTAAGGTTATCCAAATAAGAGTTAGTTTGAACCATCATATTAATATTAGACATATGAGCCCCCGCATACTAGACAACTATCCAAAAATGGTGTATATTCTTCACACCCGCCACATTCATGCCAATGTACGTGTTGTAATTGACCATTTAATTGGCGGTCCTTAATAAAATTAATTACTGCCCATTGACCAAAGTTTTCGTACATAGTTTTAAAAAACTCTATAATAAATTCATCATCCATTATTTGCTCCAAACTTTGCTAGAACATGCTCTAGTGATTCAATACAGCCTTGTAGATAATCTGTTTGATAATTAGGGTCAGATTCATCATTGAATTCTTCAATTAACTCTTCTACGTGTTGCTTTATATATTCTAAGACTTCCATTACAGGTGACCGTCCTTTCTATTTTCATTTATAACTCCAGCCTCAAAAGCAATTGCATAGGTCAATGCATAAAGTTCGCTGTAGGCTTCTGTAACACCTTCCCAGTAACGTCGCTCCATGCTGTCCATTGCTTCGCCTGATTCGTCTTCAGCCTGCTGTGCCAGTTCTAGTTGCTGTTCAGCGGCAACCATTAAAGTCTTGAGGTGACCGTGCATGATATCTGCACCGTCCATGCCAATAGCAACTTGCTTGGCAAGATATGGGTCTAGTTTGGTATCCATTATGCATTCTCCTTTTGTTGGGTAGGGTCTGATTGTAGCATATGGGTCTGACATTTGTTTTCTTCTGCTTCTTCGTTGCCGTAGCCGCAAGCAGAACATACTTCATTTTCGCAGTCTTCGCAATACTCTAATGTGTCATTTGCATCACAGTCACGGCACTTTGAATCATAGTCTTGTAAAACATGGCGGTCACCAAGGCGGTATTCAATCTCCCCACCCCAACCTGTTTCTTCCTCATAGTCAAGATTAAAAGTTAAATCAGGATACTGTTCAGCCAACTTCATGACGGCGGGTTCAGGATAAGACCATGCCGTATTAAAGCGATAGATAAGATTATTTGCATTCTCTTCCATTAACTCAGTCTCAGGATACTTCTCATCCTCAGATACAGCAACATCCCATTTAGTTCCCCAGTTACGTACATTCCAGTCATACCAATGGTCTGAAGAAAATGTGATAGGCTTAGTTAAATCAACTTCTGGTTGTGGACCATAGTATGCATCCATGTCTGTTGGTTTAACGATATTCCAGAAAGCAAATACAGGATTTGTATAATTAGTTAATTTCTCTTCAAACTTTCCAGTTTCAACATTGAAATTGGTATGCTTTACTGTGAATGGTTGATTAAGTTGAGATTTTAATTTGGCAATATCTGATGCATTGCCGTAAATTGAAACACTGTTATATACCCAGTTAGGCATTGTTCTTCTTTCTCTTAGTTTGGATTAGAGTATTGTATCAGGAAGCACTGACATTAGGCTTCCTCAACCTCGTTATCTAAAAAGACGGTGATTACAAAAACCTTATAACCACTATCTTTATAAGAATAGGCTAAAGCCTCAGCCTCAGAAATATCATCAAATACACCATTAACCATATAGTCATCTGCTATATCTGGGTCAATTAGCAAAACACCAAATTTCATTATTGTCCTTTCGTTGGGTAGAACCTTATTGTATCAGATACCACTGACATTAGAGCCATTTGTTCATCACAATTTGGACATTTCCAATAATCTACTGAAAACTTTGTGATCGTGTAATTAAATAAGCCATCACAATAGGGGCATACAAAATCATACTTAAACCATTGTGACATTATAACTTCCTCCAGCTTCCATCAGTAATACACTCAACACATAAATACCAGCCACCTTCTATCATTATGAAAGAAGGTTCAGCGGTTTCACAAATTGCACACTCATCCATTATTCAGAATCCTCCTCTTTCGTTGGGTTATGGTGATATTGTAGCATAGGGGTCTGACATTGGTCAAAGTTGGGCGGGAGTGGTGATATTATCCTCCTCAAATTGTCTATGATAAGTACTAAGAAGATGCACAGTATAATCTTCTTCCATAGCATTACACCATTTATGGGCTTCAATCATATGATCAAATTCTGTGATATATTGCCCAGACTCATCATAGATCTCAAATGAATTAATTCCACCTGGTGAGACTGAATAATCTATTTCATATATTTCTAGTGTCATAGCGATATTATATCCCATCGTAAAAGGGAATGTCAAGGCTTTCGTAAAGTGATTTATACCACATTCGTAAACGGACATTTAGGACAAATCCCCGAGCAGCTTTGTCCCGTTTTGTCAACGGGACACGCCTGGTTTATTCATCCCAATAATGCATGATAATTTGCATAGTCACATGCAAACTACAATCACAATCGCCGCCGTTCATATTTTCCATGAACTCAAAATGTCCAAGATTATCTTCATAGATCGCCGTCACCAATTCATCTATGGTGTATGGCTTGTAGTCTGTAGCGGTCATGTTAAGACCGCCACAAAGTCTGTTAGTGCAAACTTCATCTTGCCAACTGTAACCATATGATTATTAAAGTTAATCTCTTTATACTCATATTGCTCTTCTGACAAGATTTCATCGCCAATATAAATGCCATAACCTGTTTCGCTATCACGACCATGCTTAGTCAATTGGTCAATGATAATACGAACTGCATAAGAAATATCGCCCATAGTAATACGAGGCATTGCTGCCTTGATTGCGTTTTGCATAATTGCCACAGAGTCGTCGCCGTCCCAGTGGGCATACACATTTATATTTTGGGCGGGATTGTCAGTTGTTACGATTGTGTAATTTGTTCTTGCTCCCATTAAAGAAGTCCTCCAATTAAAACTGCTAACATAATAAATAAACCTGCTAGAAATGCCAATGTCATCATTTGCCTATCCTATTCTATTGCTACCGCCTTGTCAAGTGGGAAGGTAGGAGGTGGGAACTTTAACCCCACCTCCCAAGATTATCTGATTAGAGATACTTAGCGATTGACTTCATGGTTGAGGCATTTACTGTTTGCTCGTCTGTCATACGCAAGATAGACAAGGCGTTGGTAATTTCCTCTACCATTTCACGATAAGCGTATTGGCTGATTTGCTCAAAATTACGCTCAGGCTGAGCAGGGAAATCTGCTCCCTTAGTATCAACATCAAAGTCAATGTTAAGAGAGTTATTCCAAGTGCGATAGTTAGTGCGGATATTTGTTGCTGTATCAAACTTAGAAACCGCATAGTCAAGAAGTGCCTTATTCCAAGCCTTTAGTTCAGTTTGGAACTCTGCTTCCAACTGTTCTTGATTTGTGTAATCATTGTTGATTTTAGCCAACTTTGTTTCCAAAGCGTTGATTACCTTTGGTGTTGCTACCTTTACTGTGATTGAGCGACTTGCCATGTTTTTATTTCCTTTTCTTTAGTTGGGGTTTGAGGTTGTAGTATATCAGAGGGGTCTGACATTACTTCTTGCGGGTTTGTATTGGGCGATTGGTACGAGCATACTGAACTTCGTGTTTAGGCGGGGAAGTGTGATTAATCTGCTTATGATTACTAGCACTAAGGATTTTACCTCCAAAGGCTACGATAACCTTAACTAGTTTAACATCATCAGCACAGGTAATTTCTACCTTCATATCTTCCAGCATCTCATATTCTATACCAGCGGTAAGACATTTTGAGATACCATTAGCCATACGAGCCTTATTAGGAACTTGAATAATTGCTACTGACATTACTTACCACCCACTTCTTTAATATCTAAAACAGTTAATTCTTCAGTAGCAGTATTTATATCCATAAGATTATACCAATCCCACTTGCGGGGATTGGTCTCAGAAAGAATCTCAAAGGTAACTACATAACGCTTCATTATTCTTCCTCATGTGTATATGGTAGGTCAAAGTCAATTTCCCAATTTAGAACATCAAATCCATCATACTCTAAATTAGATACGGCGGAAGCAAGAGGGTCTTCTTCTCCACCAGCAGGATAATCTTCTATCCATATAGTTAGTTTAGTAGCCATTATTCAGAATCCTCCTCTGTTTCACAATGTGGGTCATCTACATCAGAACCACATACTTGACAAAACTCGTTTGCCAAATCTACCTCTATGGATTGGACATCAGCAAAGTGAGCATACTCCTCATACCACCAGCCAATTTCTTCAGCTTGTGCTTCATTGTCTGCTTCTACCTCAAAATCATAAGTGACCTCTACACGAACACGATAGATGTTTGGGTATTCCATAGTTGGCTCAGGTTGTGTTGCCATTTAGTTATCCTTTCGTTGATATTGGTATCATACCATAAGGGTCTGACACTCTTGCGGCTCAGATGGGACTTGAACCCACGACCTCCACCGTGACAGGGTGGCGTTCTAACCAACTGAACTACTGAACCTAGTCTGCTATTGTAGCATACCCCACTGACACTATTCGTAACGACACGCCGTAAGATCGTAAAGTGTGTTACAAATCACACCGCCTCGGGGCCCCATGAATAATTATGCACAATCATGCATAATTAAAAATAGATGGCGGGGCTTTCGCCCCGCCTTTTATTTTATTTTGTTAGAGCAAGAACTTGCTTAACAATTTTATTTTTTTCTGCTGTGATTACAGGGTCAAATCCTGAAGCACCAGCCATTAGTGTTGAACTATTACCCTTGCGAGCGGTGCGGTAATAATCAAGGCGTTCTGTTAGAGCATTGACAACGCCCCACGCTGTTCCCTTGATATTAGCATTAGTAGGCGAGTTATGATACAACTCATCAAGCAGAACAACCTTGTTCTCCCACTTTTTGATTGAGCCCTTCTTGTCTACTTCTGGCTTAGGATACATCTTGTTGATGATTTCGCTAAACTTAGCATTGTTCACTTCAATAGCGAACAACTCTTGTGCTTGCTTTTCAAATTCATCCGCATATGCGAAAGTTAATCCTAGAGCCTCACGAGCAGCAGCAATTTTTCCGTCCACAGTCTGAGTGTGGCGAATCTTGAAAGATTGCTTAGCCTTTTTCATTGCGAAATTGAGAGTGTTCTGACACATCACACGAACAGGCGTGATAGCAGATTGAACAGCAACAGAACCGTCATGCGAGGTATATACAACCAAATAAAGATTGGTAGTATCATTAGCGCCATTAGGGTCAAGAACCATAGTGCGGGGAATTGACATTGTGCCAAATACTACACGACCATTCTTTAGAGAACCCGCAGATTCCCAATAAACATCCTGATTGCCGTCATGGAGATTGTCAGCGAATGAAAATAAATCTTCATTCTGAACAGTCTTGTAACGAGAACCTACAACAGACAACACATCTTTTTGTCCTGCTGTATAAGGGTTGTCACGAGTAACGAGAAAATTCTCGCTAACGCTTGAATAGTTTTCTGGCAATAAATCACTAACAGATTCTAGTGATACATTCCAATTAGACAACTTAGCACCTTCAAGCATTTGTGCGGTTGTTACATTTTCATCTTTAGCGAATGTCTTGTTCGCAAAAGAGTGCCACGCAGGATTGGTGCGTAGATTGACAGCGAGTGAAACTTCACCAGACTCAACTTCTGAGCGGTGAACTTGTGACATGACATTGGTCATATGAGCCTTCTTTCTTGTTGAATGTATGCCTATTCTAGCAGATTGGACTGACACTTGTCCACATTGAATACTAATCTTGTAAGAAATTTGTCCGTTATGTCCGATTTCTTCAATGTGATTAAACTCACATCGTAAACACGGCGTGTTGACTTGACGCGCCCCGAGCACCTTTCGGCGGGGTTGTCAAGTTTATTTTTCAAAAAACCAAAATAATATGCGGACCACAAACATATAAAATAGCATTGCTAAAATATTATCTATGATCCGCATTCTATCCCCCGTCGCAGTTAAATTTAAATTAAAGCGTCTTCATCATAGTCTGATTCAGTACACCATGGCTCAAGGTGATGAGCTTCAATAATTGCATATGCAGGTGCAGTCGTTTCACCACGCCAGGAAATACCTTCAGGCAATTGAATTTCACGTGATAGGTCCTCTTCCCAGTATGCATCAATTGCATCCATACAGGGTTCCACCATGGACGTTGGTACAGGTGGATAATGATTTGCTCTCAAGTGCATTGCAATTGCTCCAGCCATATCTAGGCCCAGAGTACCGTCTGCTAATTCAGTTGCCATATTAAGCCCCATTATTATCCCACCAATTCTAAGACAGCATGCGAAGCGTCTTTGTTAATTTCAGTTAACTTTTCCACGATATATTCTCTGGTGAGATTATCGCCAATAAATCCAGCGACAGCACCCGCGTTAATATTTTCAAACATGCCTGCAGGTAAGAATTGAATTCGTGCCATGAATGGCGAGGTGGGTGCTACTAGAGAGACAAACTCTATGCCCTTGTAATTGAATGGGTAAGCGTTCCAGCCAGTTGTATCTAGGTTGTGTGTTTTCATTAGTTATTTTCTCCTTGGATTTGTTGGGATAGTTCATCAAGTTCACGAAGTTCGTTAACCATATTGTTAAACTCAGAGTTTTCCATAATTGCATAGGTTACTTTAGTTGCCGTGGTGCCTGCAAGTATAGCAGAATATTGGAATAGAAGTTCAGCGATACGGTCTAACTTATCAGTTGAACCTTCCGCCAATTCCCATGCCATTGCACGAGCGGATTCCATAACTTCATTGTCAACAACTGACTCAGAAGTTGCTTGTTGGATTTTTATTGCAGTTGCGAGCATTGTTCGCCTTTCTTGTTGGGTTAATAGTTGTATTGTAGCATGGGGTACTGACATTATCAAGCCCAAACTATGCACAGATAAAGTGATTAAACTCACATCCGTAAACGGCGTGTCGTATTGACAAAGTTATCCACAGGCTGCTCGGGGCGGATCTGCATAATTATTCACTACTCTGAATATTTATTTTTATATTTTTGTTTTCGTGAATATTTTTTCTTTGATGGAATTGCAGTTGCGGCGTTACTACGACGCAACTCTTGAATTCGTTTTACTTTTTCCATTATCTTACCTTTCAACAACTCTGCGACCCTCACGATAAAATATTTTTGTGTAACACTTTCCAGAAGGTGTGAAAAGATTTACAGTTGAGTATTCATCTGCATAGCCCCAATCAACAAACTTTGCAAACTCTTTGTGTGCTTGCAATTCATCTGAGTATTGGAATACATAATTAGGGGCGGTGTTTCCGTCATAGTTTACAGTAATCTTATACATTATTCATTTTCTCCTGTCTCAAAAATAGTTACACAATCGCAAGGCTCTACATGGAAATCGTTATCGTTTCCAAAAAATAGAAAGCCTGCACCATTACATTCATCGCAACCAATAGCGATAATTTCTTGTAAGTTACCCATTATTTTCCTCCAAAATTTCTTCTACATAAATATCATTTTTTAATTGGGTTAATCCCATTTGGTAATCAAACCATTGGACGGCTTCATCTTGCGAATCAGCCTCTACTCCTATGGAAGTGTAAAAAATAAACTTAGTCAATTAGTTCACTATCCAATCCAACATAAATTGTTGTCCAGAAATCAGGCTTTGGGAAACCTGTTCCGTTCCAATGTGGGCGAACCTTGACAGAATATGCAAGGTATCCCTCTGGTGTAGAGTGTCGCATATTTTTACGAAACTCTGCGTACTGAATTACGCCTTGACCTTGTGAGGACTTTACGAATTTGCCTTCTAGGGCTTCTGAGATTAGCATTAGTTGCTACCTTCTTTCTTTGTTGAGTTGATTATAGCAGACAGGGCTGACATTGTTGTCTGCTTGCGTGTGGCTTCTACATGAGCCTTGTATTCTTCTAGGTTCATTTGATGACCTTCTTTCTTTCTATGCCGTAAGTATAGCAGACCCTACTGACATTTGTCCATTCTAAAATGCTAACAAAACGGACACTTTTTTGTGATAAAAATCACGCCGTAATACGGCGTGTCGCACTTGACAGCCCGAGTCTACTCGGGGCCAAAATTTGGTTGAAAGTTAAACAATCCCCGCAGCTTGTGCGGGGATCGCCGTTATTTATTCATGATTAGTATTCTTGAAACATTCTTCCCAAAATCTATCTGAGTCAAATCTTTCGTTATCAGCAGCAAACATTTCAATGAAATCATTTACTAAATCTTCTAACACTGTTAATTTAATTTCATCAGCGTATGAGTTAATAATTTCTGCTGTTGCTACATAGTCTTTTCTTGTCATCATTTTTTATCTGTCCTTTATTAGTAGGGCGGGACTACTAGAGCCCCGCCTAAAAATTATAGCATTACTTTGATGTTTTTACCATAGCAAAACGCTTTGAGCCATTTGCTAGAGTTAGACCCACACGAGTCACAGTTTTGCTAATTGGAGTGAAAGAGTTAATGCGACCTGTTACACCTACATTTGAGGTTGTGAATAAATCGCCAATTTGATATGTATATCCGTTTAGTGACATTTAGTTTTCCTTTTCTTTTTTTTCTTTTGTTGGGTTGTTGAGCAGTTTTACAACTTGCTCAGGTTGTCTAGGGTATTTCCCTAAACTTAGAACTTCACAGTTGTAAAGCGTTCCTCGCCATTGACATCAAGGAGAACAAGTGTTGTATTTGAGTCCTTTGGTTCAATAGCCTTGATTACGCCTGTTACCTTTGACTTCTGTGTGGTGAACAAGTCGCCTACCTGATAAGTCTTATTTGATACTGTCATTGTTTCTTTTCCTTTTCTTTGTTGGTTGTTATTAGTAGTAGTCTACCATAGACCACTGACATTGTTAGGGGTTGTAGACTAGAACTGAACCCTTGCGAGCGACTTTCAGCCTTTGGTGCTTTAAGCCCTTGAAGGGATTAGTAGTCCTAACTTTGGCGGTGTGTAGTGTTGTGCTAATACGCACACCTCTCGCATTAGCAGGGGCGGTGGTAGCCAATAGAGCAACCACAACTAGAGCGAATAATAATCTTTTCATTTCCAAGCCTCATCGTTAAATAATTCTTTGACAATATGTACCATTATTATAGCAAGGGGTACTGACATTAAGAGCATGATAGCCCTTACAGTGTAAGTTAGAATAATCACTGATTACCCCCTACAAGCACTTCACGCAGAAGCACTTAGGGTTTTGACTAAATAGATATTTAATCAAGACTGAGCGTTGATAGTTGCTCAGACCATATGATGATTTAACACCACCATTGTTATATTCATGGATAATGCGATTTTCTAAAGTCGCAGGGATATTTAAGGCTAAGCCTATGTTTAGTGTAGTCATTTTGACCACCTTTCTTTAGTTTCTAATACTGAGTATTCTAGCAGGTTATTTGGGAAAAATCAAGGTGACACGCCGTGTCTAGAGTGTGATTTGACTCACATCTAGGCAGTTTCTGCACTCTACTGAAATCTCAGCAGGTGAGACATATTCTTGGTCTACAAGAACAGGGGCGGAACAGGTAGGGCAATCTACCATTTCTATGTATTGCAGTGAAGTCATTTTAACTTCCTTTCTTTTGATATGACACTATTATAGCAGGGGGGTCTGACATTACCCGCCAGTATATGTGTACAAATCGGACATTGTAAAATGTGATTTATACCACACGTAAATCGGACAAATCGGACATTTCCCGAGGACCCTGCTCGGGCTAATTCTGGTGATTTGTCAATCACCAAAACACGCATCCCAAAACTTTTCAGAATTAAAATTAGGATTATCTTTTTCAAACCAAGAAATAAAATCTTCAACCAATTCATCAAACTCTGCAACAAGTTGCGGGTGTGACTCTGAATTGTTTCGTTTTAAATAATTGTTAAGAATAGAAGCGGTAGCAATATAATCTTTTCGTGTCATCATTTATTTAACACCTTTCAAACACTTATGGCACAACACCCAAAACCTAGGGATTAGGATTGTATTACAATTAAGACATTTATTTTTTTTCATTTACAAGATTTCCAATTCATCAAAGTTATCAACAGGAATAAAAACAGATTCAGATTCTGACTCTGCTAGTTCGTCTAGCATTGACTGATATTCGTCTGCTAGTTCAGACCAGCGGTCATTAGTTTTATCAAATGAGTATGACATTATTACTTTACTCCCATCACTAGGGACATATAACGCTTAGCGATATAAACCGCTTTAGGGTTAAGTTCACGATTAAAGCGTGAACCGCTAAACTCTGAAGGATACTTAGCGTTGATACGCTGAGCAATCTGAACAGGGATTAACTTAGGGGCGGGAGCATAACCGCCAGCCTCTAGACCAAAGTCCTTAGCAATATCAGAACGGATTTCATTATAGTATTCATTTAGTGTAGACATTTTATCTACCTTTCTTTTTTAAGATTAACAACCTTTGTTAATTTCTTATAGTGTAACTATAACACAGGGGTCTGACATTTTCAAGTCCAAAATGCACACAAAACGGACATTTTAAAAAAATAGTTTGTGGCGTTAGTCACATTTCTAGGGGATAAATCGGACATATGGTAAAAAACGGGCGGACTATTTTTGAAACCCTTTTGGGCTTGGCGAATGAATCATACAAAATAAATACCCATTAACATTTTGATCAAATTCAATTTATACCTACGGTATAATTAGATCATGGAATCATGCGAAAAATGTTGGCGGGAATTCAAAGAGACAATTCATACCAATGATGGCATATTTCACTATTGCGGATTACATGCAAAAGAACTGAAAGAATCCCTAGAAGCAGAAAATAAGGATTTTTACTAGATATCTAGATCAATATCTGTTATAAAATAAGTTTGGTAGAAATTTTGAGCAATTCTACGAGTCAAAATGTGATAAAAAATTTGGCGGGAGATAGAAAGATCATGAAAATCAAAGGTATCTAGATAATCTAGGGCTATTTGAGTATCATTTTCATCAATAGCATGCTTTCCAGCCAGTGGAGATGATGAAATTTTATCAAAACACTTATTTACAATGCTCAAATCACGTAAAATTTTGTCGGGAGTCCAAGAATCTTCTCCTCTATCTTTTTTAGCTGGATAAATATGACATGGAGAGATAGAAAATGTACCTTTTGTCCAATGTACATCAGGAAATTTAGTGCGAATATAGGATTCTTCTTCTTCAAACCATTCTATGAGTCTCAAAACCTTAGGATTTTCATTTCTGATAGCATTTTTCCATCTGGAATCAGCAATATTTTGTTTTCCATTGCGATTTCTAGATTGTGACATATAAGGAAGGCGGGAAATCAGATCAGAAGGAGCTATTAGCTCTCCATTATAAGACTTTCTCTCTATCTGATAGTTAATTTCATCTATAGCAGACCTTTTAGGACGTTTTTTCTGTAAGATAGTCAATTCTTCATCTGTAAATCCAAAAAGTAGCTCTGTATGCTTATAATGAGCATTTAGACCATATTGTAGATTCTGTAATCCAGATCTAGGAATGATGAAAAAATACTTATCAGTATAAATGTGATAGGTATCTTCTCCAGGAGTAAGCGTAAATTTTATATCGTGACATGTGTCACTCAGATTGAACATCATTTTCTTCATCCTCAAATATAAAAGATGGGGCGGGAGCAAGCACAGAACCTTGTTCGTGCAAAGATATCATCTTATCAGTATCAGCACCTAGCTTATCTGCAATCATTACTAGCATATCATAGTTACGCTGCTCTTGGATGAATATTGCACCTAGAAGCTCACGAATATTTTCAAATATTGCCTGGAATTCAGCAAGAGACTCCATGCTTTCCCCTAGATTCCCCATATTATCTCCTCAAATACTCCCATACAAATATAGATCCCAATACTATGAATATATACTTACCCATTGTCTATTATCTCCCTTGTTAAATAATCCCATTTATTGGCTTCCATTCCCGCCGAATTATTGATTACCAAATCTCCATTTTCGGCGGTATAGGTATGAAGCCATTGTATATTGTGGGTAAGCTCCACTTTTCCTGCAAAATGGTGATCATTACCTTGTTTCACGTGAATCAAAATTTGATGGGATTCTGTCTCCTCATCAAACGGCTCAATATAAGCCCTTTCAATGTGTATCTTTGCCATGAGAGGTTTCTGTGAGTAATGGATAATCTTCAGCCATCATATTATTGAAGGGTTCATTCCCTATCCAGAAGATATTCTCCAATACTCTCCATGCAAAGTTTGTTCCTTCTTCCAAATGCTTTGATATTGCCCAAGATAGGACTTCTGAATCCAGTTTCCGTCCCGCCTCAATTAACATCGTATATTGAATACCTTTAATTGTGCGAGTGGTAAAGATTGAATTACTTCTTGAGGGTTTAAAAGATTCAGGCATTGATTCATCCGTGAGCCAGTCACATTTAAATAGCTGACATGGAGATACAGGTCTTTCTGCATATGCTCCGCATCCTACACCTTGTTGCAAAAATGTACATGGATTTAAAGTCATATCGTCTTTCATGCCTATCCATGTTGTGCGTCCATCAGATAGCTTTATATCAGCTCGCAAATGCCCTTCACAGCATTTTGTACATCCTTCACAGGATCTTCCATCAACAATTGGCAATAGGTCCATTTAATCCTACTTTTGACTCAATCGCTCTGCTAAATCCTTCGGTGTGACTAATGCGTGACGCTTATGTGTAAGTTTAATTCCAACATGAGAATATGACCATGCTACAAGTTGTGAGCAGATAACTCTATTCTCTTTTTCTGCCAGCCAGTTTACAGGAAATATAGAAAGTCCAAGACACTTGAAGCCAAGTGCAAGAATTGACCATACACCATATCCATCTCCACAGAATCCTGTGGCAAATAATACAAGTTTATTTCTTTCCGCCTCAGTCAGCGAATTTTGATCTGTATTCCAGATAATCTGGTCATTGTCATATTTAGAAAGTGGAGAAACTGATACTCCTGTCGGACGAGCCTCAACTACCTGCCCGTGACCAATATAAATTCCAGCATGATTCCACTTTGACCATGTGCCAAGTTGAATAAGTCTTGCTGCAATACCTGTAGTTCTGACTACAAAGTAATCTCCTAAATTAGGCTCTTTCATTTTCTACCTTCTTAATTTTCTCAATCAAATTTTCATAAAGTTGTAGGCCAGCTTTTTGCTCATACCCACACGCTGTACAGTATAGCACGATTTGCTCTTCTTGTTCTTTGTGTACCAGCCAGTAGACTGGTTCCTGGATTACATAGTTGCTTTGATGATTAGGACAGGCGAGAGGTTTTACCCTACCCGCCTGTGCTAAATTATAGTACTGTGAAAAAACTTGAATTTTCATCAGTAAGCTATGTTCGCCTTCTGAAATACAGATGTGACGTATTGGCGGACAGTAGGGTTACCTGAAACTGGCTTGTTCCAAGTTGCCATATTGCCTGCCCTTGATGGGCATAGGTGTGCTGCCACTGCTTTTCTCCAGTCGTGGTAAATAGCATATGAAGATTCAAGTTCATCAATCATTTTAGCGTCTTGTACCCATTCTGGTGCATCGCATGCACTCTTATATCCCATAAAGTTGTTCCACGTTAAGTTCATGTATTGGAAAGCTCCACATGCACTACTGGAATAAGACTTGCGGTAGTATGCTCCTACCCCGCCTGTCTCTTGGCTCAAGATTGCATTTGCTAGTCTTGAGATTATTACCCTGTTGTCTACTCTTGTTTTTAGATTTAGCTTTAAGCTATATGAGGGCATTGTAAAAGTTGAATTAGTTGCCAGATCACGAACGTGATAAGCAATTGAATTCGTCTTCTTACTGATATCAATATTTATTACATCCTTGATTGTTACCAAGTTTACATATTTGTTGATATACAATACATCGCTGCTGAACGATATAGTTGGTGCTGTTAATGCATGGGCGGTATCTGGGTTTAATCCAAACATCAATGTCAGAATGCTTGTACAAACTAACATCCATACTGTTCTTATCCTTGCTTTGTTCATATTATTCATATGTACCTCCTAGGGAAAGAGTAGATAACGACAATCGTACCATGTATCAACTTTCATGTCAATACTTACGCTCAGTAGACAGGAATTTATTGTTGTGATACAATCAGAAAGGTTTGTGGGGGCTTTTCACTGGAACTCATAAT